>Ga0209157_1000178_pt1 | contig 56721 bp, 55 predicted proteins | sample GraSoiAngelo_135_FD_185892 | JGI IMG/M metagenome (GOLD analysis project Ga0209157, IMG submission 185892) | Grasslands soil microbial communities from the Angelo Coastal Reserve, California, USA - 14_0929_05_40cm (SPAdes) (version 2) | ecosystem: Environmental > Terrestrial > Soil > Grasslands ... | reverse complement strand
CGCCAGTAGCCCGGTAGTATTCAACTAGCCCCCACAAGGTCGCCAGACTCTCATTGAACGAGGAATGTTTCGCATCCTCCTTCCTGTCGCAGTTCCATCCTCCATCAGGCCACTGCCATTCGACCAGTGATTCGGCGAGCTTCACAACCCGCGGATCGTCTGCGAGACCCAGCCGGCTGCACACAGCCAACGCGTTACCCTCTTGAGACGCACATCTCCGGTATCGTCCATTGATCTTAGGAACATTGCGAATATGCGCCTCACCAAGTAGCCATTTCAGAACAAGATCCGTTGCCTTCACCGCTGGCCGAAATCCTTGGGGTATTCCGAGTTCGACAAGAGAGACGAGACGCCAGTGTGCGCCTGTCCATTTCTGGTAGGGATGGACCCCGAAACCACCATCAGCCCGCTGCCCAGAGAGAAGAGTCTTGACAATCGGCCCGCTAGGAATCTGTTTCTTCGCCGCGAGAACTTCCTTCGAGTCCGACGGTCTATTCAGAATCTCTGTGAGAGTGAGATAACGGATCGAGGGATCATCAGATTCCAGAAGCCAGTTGACTGCAGGATCCTCGAAGACCATAGGCTGATACTATCCATCGCTGAAATTCTGGGCTAGTTCAAGTTAACGGCTTCAACCATCTTTAATACACATCGGATTTAGCCGAATCTATGCAGCCTATCACCTATTCAGTATCTAAAGGGCTGAGAGCTGGTGCGATAGCCGGTTTCGTTGGATCAATCGTCTTGGGCATCTTTGGAGAAATTGGTGCTGTGGCGATGAATCAAGAACTCTACTACACGACTGTCGCTAGGAGAATGGGTTTTGGCGACTCTTCCGTTCTTGGAGCATGGACACTCCACTTCATTGTAGGAATAGTCGCAGGCTCCATCTTCATCGGAGCGACAGCAGCAATCCGGAGATTCTCCTTGACCACAACTAAGAAAGCCATCTGGGTCGGCATGCTTGGAGGCATCGCAATCTGGATAGCCGTCTACGTCCCCGTCACCGGAATCCTCGTCCCCGAGGACCTGACCAACACGACATTTGCAGGAGGATCTCTCGTGCTTCACGTACTCTATGGGGTCGTGACCGCGATTGTGTCCCTCTCTATTCTGCGCCGAACGGTCAGGACGAAAACAACCGTCTAGTCAAGTCTCAGTCTAACATGCGTCATTTCGCCGTCGCAGGACTCTCGCTGAGATAACGAAAACCTTCTGACACTTCTAGACGAATCCGATCGCGAGGAAGACCGCTAGGAGGATTCCGAGGATCGCGTAGGTAACTGCTGTCCGCAGAAGTTGCTTCAATCTGGATTTAGGACAGGATCTTCCTCTCGACTCCTCTTCGTCTCCCCACACTACCCATCTGGCCAGTAGGAGGAATGCCCCCGTACCCGTCGCGGCTAAGGACCTGATGACCAAACGTGGGCTGCACGAGCTACCTATCAGACTGCTGCAACCAAGTACGATGAGAAAGGCTCCGGCTAACAGTAATAGCCATCCCACAAATCCGATAACGCTCTTCCAACTGATTACTGGCTGGGGCTCACCTTCCACTTCGCGTCATCTCCAAACGCTCAGCGGCGTCTAACCGGAGACGACGCGATCATTGGTCATTCTATTCTGTAGCTTTCACTATGTTTTGGCAAGGATCACCGCATCTCACGATTTCATGGAATATGGCGTCAATGGTCGGTTCTCTGGTCATCAAGACAGTTTCATTCTTCAACGACAGTGTAACATCCAAGTGGTGGGTCTGAAAGACGCGTATCACTTGACCGGTGTTGAGGATTCTAATCGCATTCTCCCAAGAGACGTCATAGGGATTGGACAGTTGTTGCGTCAGTGGAAAATATGCTAATATTGACGATGTGACAACGAGGAGAGACAGTGCGAGAATCCAGATTCGTTTCCGCATCTATCCCTTCAAGTTGCGAGGGGAGCGAATAGGCTTTGCGGGTCAAAATCATTACCTATACCCAGCTTCTTTCTGAAGAGAAAGCGATCTGCCCGTTGGAAGCCCACCGAATTCCAGAAGGCTGCTGCGGTTTTGTTCCCGTGGAGTACTTCGAGCCCGATCTCACATACCTTCATCACTTTGCATTCTTCAACCAAACGTTTCGCTAGCTCTCTTCCCACTCCCTTCCGCCGGCGATCCGGTCTAACGAAGGAATCGTTCACAGTCATAACCCGTCCAAGCTCCCAAGCTCTGCGGAAGGAGTGTAAACCACCAGGGCCACACCGACTATCGCACCTTTCTCCCGAGCAACCAAGAGTAGGCCCGGGGATTGGCCTTGCAGCTGTTGGTCGACAGCCCAAGTTATTTTCTCCTTGATCGGTGTCAAACCTTCAGACGAGTGGTATTCAGCGATGAGCCTCTCGATCTCCTGCCTGTCTGACAGACTACCCTGCGCTATGGTTACCATCCTTGCCCCTCGGGGGCTTCCAGCGTTAAGGAAATAAGCCGAGAGGAGCGATTAGATGCAAGTCCTTCCTTTGACCCTTGGAACTTATTCGTCTTCGGCATGCCAGACCTGCGGTTGCTCCGAAACATCTTGCGAGACTTGCCAGACGGTCGCGGATTGTTCCAACTGTGCCTCATGCTGTTGCACCACGGCTCATCAGTCATGGAGGCATGGGAGGATTGGAAACGGGATCAGAATCGAATACCTCAGCTCAGGCTGGATGGCAGTTGAGGTCTTTGGGTCGATCGGGGTCGGATTGATCGCGGGAAGTTTTGCCCTACTTGCTTTTGGTGGTGATAGTCTGATAGAATTGATCTCGGGACTGGTGGTCTTGAGGGGTCTGCGTGGGGATCGCTCGAGAAGCGACAAAGTTGGAACTCACACCGAAAGAACGGAGCAGTTGACCAGCGCTCTGCTTTTCGCTCTCATTCCTGTCATCGGCCTAGGCGCCATCTACTCGTACGCTACCGGATTGAAGCCTGAGGGATCGCCGCTCGGAATCGCCATTGCAGTTGGAGCAGTAATCGTGATGCCCTATCTCTTCATCCAGAAGAAACGGATAGGCCGGGAGACTCGGTCGCTCGCCCTCTCGATGGACGCTATAGAATCCGTGACCTGTCTCTTCATGGCCACAGCCCTCCTCGGCGGACTTCTCGCAGAATATTTTCTGGGATTGTGGTGGGCTGATTATCTTGCGACCGGAATTATCCTCGCCTTCGTAGCGAGAGAAGCTGTGGAATCATTTCGCGAGCTCCATGAGGAAGAATCGGTCGCTCACACGTAGTCCAGATCCCTTGGTAGCATTCGGCTTGCATCGGTCAGACGTGATTGAAAGAACGCGTTAGTTGCCGGGAAGAGCGAGGCTCGCCCCTGCAAGGGGCTCTGGCTGTGGCACTGGCGCTGGTATTCTACTGCGTCTTCGAAGCAGCCATGTAAGGGTCACCGCCGCGCCCGCTCCTATTATTCCTATGGCAGTGTAGACCCAGACAGATATTGTTGGAGTCAGTGTCGGGGATGATAATGGCCGGCCTCCGGTTGGTCCTTGAGGCGCTCTCCTGGACAAGTCCAGGTTGGTCGATGTGAGCTTTAGCGTAACCGGGATGCTTGCGGTCATGTGATGGGTCACGATTACATTGTCTGATACGGGGAAGCAGCCTGAGGGACCACACAGATAATCGCCCGGATTGTACGATTGAGTCTGCGCGGACGTGACAGAAACCACGGCGCTCGACTTGAGAAGCAGGTCGCTTGCCTGGTCATAATCGAATCGCAGGTCTAGCTTGAAGCTGGAATCGCTCGATCCACCGGAAGTGATCATAGGCGGGAAGGTGGTTGAAATGGACTGCGAAAGTGTCGACTCGACGATCCAGGCGTTACGATTGTTGCTCGGTCCCAGATTGACCATCTCGCTTCCTGAGACACTCGAGTAACCCGTCAATATCTGGACTGGTTGGCCGTTGGTTAGCGGACCATTCACCCACCATATGGTGTAGGCTGTCTTCGGATCAGAAAGCATCTGGGCTAGAAAAGGAGAGAAGCCAGTGCCGTAGTAGTAACCATTGGATCCCAGAAGGGTGAGCAGTCTTTGTGCAATGCTTACAATTACTGAGGTGGCCGTTCCCGGGGATTCGACGCGAGTGGAGAGATCAATCGATTGAGGGAAACTGCCTGTCTCAGTCGCAGGCGTGAAACTAACGGGGCCGACTGATGCGATGATGCTGACTTGGTGACTGACGTTGAGGACGGCTACACTGTTGTCGAGTCCGTTAACAGTCCAGCCTATAGAACCGTCCAGGGTGATCGCCGGCATGAAAGATGACGAAATAGGCGCGGGAGTACTAGACACGATCAAGTTGCCGCGCAGCAATGGATAACCGGTATCATAGTAGGTGTAGTTACCTGCGGTGTTGAAAGTTACCGAGTAGGAACCGTAGTGGGGTATGGGTCCAGAGTCGAAGGTTTGGAGGGCAGCATCGTTGTTCGAGCATATGTTCGTTGAACAGGAGGTCACTGTGTGCGCTAAGCTACCATAATTGAACCACATGACAGTTGTTCCGAGCTGTACGGAGTAGTAGAAGTAGGAAGGACTGTAGTAGCAGGAGTATATCGAAACGCAGGCTCCGTTGTCGTATATGTTGACAAGTGCGCGTGGCTGATAGGAGCCGCAGGCAGTCTGATTGTAAGTGATAGGAGTAGCGTTGCAGCTCTGCGCTGATTGCATCGACGCGTTCAAATGGTAATTCGCATTGCTACCTACACTGAGAAGTGGCGCCGCGCTTGCAGAACTTACCATCAAGACAACTAGAAAGAGGGTGGAAACGCTACCTGCGGAAACCTGTAGAATCTTCAAGATAGTAGCGGCCTAGGAGGAAACCGATAAAAGGATTGCTGAAAGTCTCACCCGAGATGCGCCTCTCTAGTGTATTCGGACGTCGAAAAACACTCGTCTTGGCTCTCCTCGCCACGGCAGTCTTTGCCGCGGTGACCTATGGCGTTGTTACCTATCAGACCCCCTATGGTTGTGGCCCTGACGGCGTTGCTACCGGACCCGGGATCGACTGGCAAGTACTAGCCAAACCATGCATCTACATTTACTTCACTGGGATCGTTGGAGGAAGCGTCCTGCTGATTCTTCTCATACCTGTAGCAGGGAAAAAGTCTGATCACTGATTATCTTTCCACCGAGACTCTTGTAGAGAAAGACGGCAGGAATGTCTTTGTTTGCAAAGCCAAAAGTCTCTTCTTCTAGGGTTACGAATCTTACGCCGGATTTCTTCAGCCAATCAAGAGCGGCGAGTAGCAACATTGAACCGATTCCTCTTTTGCGGAAACCGGGCAGAACCGCGACCCCATAACCGACCGTCCCGGTACCTCTATCGTGTTTCGCAGCACCGCAGAACCCAATTATCTTTTCACCTTCCTCCGCGACAAAGATCCGCTTCTTGCGGTCTCGCAAGAACTCGCCTACGTAAGACATCAGATCAGCACGCGCTCTTTCCTTTCCACCAATTTTCCTAACCCACCACGACCACTCAGGCAGGTAGAGTTCAACGGCAATTTTTCTCAGACGTTCACCGTCTTTTCGCGTAGCCGCCCTGATCGAAGCTTTGTTCTTCGATCTTGATTTGGGAAGGGGCTCTTCTAGGTCCCATAGGAATCCAATGTTTCGGAGTTTTAGCCTATTCTTCAATGACCGTGCCTGTCTATTGTGAGCTGTCCCCGGCGTGACAGATCAACATCAATATTCCTGTAGGAACCTTTGTCCCGGGAAAACCTATAAGGAAACGGTCTGCGAAAGCAACTAGGAATATAGTATGAAACGAGCAATCACTACGATCACGATAGCGTTGATCTTGACACTCGCAATTCCCGTCGCAGTCCACGGGGCAAAAACAACCAGTTTAAGCTTCACGAACATTCCATTGCTCCGGCCTGATGGTAACAGCGAACCCGAACTCTCCATCGGACCCGACGGCACCACAGTTTACGTGGCCCTGTCCTGGACCCAGTTCTTCACCAACACATGGAAAGGAAGCTTCGGACAAGTCCCAGTGTTCCAGGGAACGATAGACGCGAACCTCGCTAAGAACGTCGGTGGCGGCGGCGATGCGGACGTAGACATCGGCTCAACCGGTACACTACACGTCTCTACCCTCATTTTCTTCTTCAACCCACAAACCCGCATCACCCAGCTAGGCGTCTCGGCGATCACCTGCCCAAACACTGACACGTCAAACAATTTCTCGCACTGCACGGGCCAGATCATCGACACCACACAATCCGACCGCCAGTGGATAACCTCGGACGGGCCGCATGTTTACATTTCCTACCATGACTCGGGATCGAGCACCCTGATTCACGTTCAGCGTTCTGACGATGACGGCTTCACGTTCCATCGCGTAACAGACCCGATTACGGGACAGGGTGGTGCTACTGGAAACTCTACCTTCAACAACGACCAGGGCAAGCTCATCGCAGACTCATTCAGCCACAATGTCTACACAGTATGGGCAAGCGGCGTCTCGGGCCTGCAGAAGGGAACTACCGCGAACTTCAACAACATCTACGTGACCGTCAGCCCTGACATGGGCAAGACCTGGACTCCACACCTCGTCTTCTCAGGAACAGTCAACGTAGCCTTGAACAATGTCTTCCCGGCTCTGGCCGTGGACCCGCTCAGCGGGACTCTCTACGCAGGCTGGTCAGACGCGCACCATGTGTTCATCTCGAAATCAACAGACCAAGGTCAAACATGGACCAGTCCACTAGCGGTAAACACATCTCCTGCAAACACAGCGGTCTTTCCATGGATCGCAGTTCGCGGAAGCACAGTTGACTACGTCTACTATGGCACGAATGCTTCGAGCAAAGATGACGCGAGAGCAGTATGGAATGTGTACATGGCACAGAGCACAGACAGTGGCTCCCACTTCGTACAGAGCACCGTCACAGCCCATCCAAACCATGTGGGCGTCATATGCACCAACGGAACTGGTTGCGCACGCGGGACACGGAACCTCCTCGACCTCTTCCAGGACGCGATCGACCCGCTCAACGGACTTGCTGATATAATCTACACTGACGATACTTTGACAACCCAGCCAGACGGTTCCCCGCTACCTCAGGTTTCAGTTGCATTCCAAACGGGTTAGACTCGAACAAAGCCTCTGAGATCAAACTCCCCCAGTTTTTTCCGCACCGAGATTTCTAGCTCTCAGCCAATCAGAGTCCAACAGTCGATCAGTCTACTTTTTCTAGTCACAATCAGATGACAAAAATCACTCGTAGCCGCTCTCCTGTTCAAATTCGTTGTGTCAAATACACAACCGTCGGCAATCGTGGCGAGGAAAATACGGCCATGAAGGAAAACAGCAACGCAAGAGTCCTGGTCAGAGAAGGCTCAACAAACCTCCCTAGGAGGCATGCGAGAGCCCGCGAATCCTTCATGACCATACGCTTCGAAGAGAGGAAGCGAATCGCGGCAGCATACGGAACCTTCTGGTACTTGACGTCCAGAAGATTCTGCTAAGAGAGCCCTGTTCACGCAAGGCTCTCATTCAACCACTGCCTACAAAACCAGACAACCAGGACCAACCCTCATTTTTCAAAATAACCTTTTCCCGTATCCACGTGGCGCCCGAGTGGAAGGGAGGGTGTTACTAAGTCTCACAAGATCTTCCACCTGTACGCGCTATGCCCAAATATCCGTAGAGCAGTTTCCCATAACGGGAAGCATCAAACCGAGCGCTTCATCGAAAAAAATGATTGTCACATATTTTGGCTATGTAACACTTGGCATACTGCTTGCGATAGCTCTTATCGGGGCCTACTACCTGGGCAAATAACTCAAACGGATCCTCACTTTCCTTTTCGAAGAATTTCGTCCGCGAAAACTGTCCACTTTCCGTTCTCATCTTTCTGCCTAATGAGGATTGACCAAATCTTATTCTTCGAATTCCAGGTGAACGTGTTATGAAGAGGACCCGTAGGGTACTCGAATACAAACCTGATCGAATCTTGACCTTGCAAGGTTCCGTAGCCTGGTGTCTCGGAGAAGCGGCCGCCGAATATGTCGATCCAGTGAACAACGTATCGCTCACTCATGTTATCATAGCCGATGAATACTATTGCCTCATACTCAGCATTACTAGGCGTTCCAATGCTCCCCCGATTTCGGGCAGCTGAGTCTATGAAATGGACTCGGAGGAATTGATGATTAAGAACCCAGTCAGCGTCGCAATATTGCTCGAACTGCTGCCCCGCGATTCGCCCGGTTACATTCCAATTTCCAACGAGTTCCTCCAACAATTTATCTTGGAAGATGTGATGCTCACCATCAACCCCTAATTTGGGTTGATCAGTCGACATGTTCCATGTGACGTTGTTTGCGACTACATTTGTATTGGCTTTCAGCCTTATCGGCTCGCGCTGGAGTCTCGGAGAGCGCTTGTCGCGGGAGTTTAGTGGCGTTGATCGGGTGCGGTATTGAAGAACCATTGGTGCCCGAACGGGTCTTGTAGCTTGCAGATTCTTCCGTATGGCTCATTTTTGATGGGTTGAAGCACCGTCGCCCCGGCCGCACGCGCCCTTTCGAAGAACGAGTCAACATCCTTCACGTCAACGTGAATGATTACAGGTGTTCCGCCGAGAGTCCTAGGACTCTTGTTGTAAGTCGGGAATTCGTCGGCAAGCATCACGTGTGCACCTTCGATTTCAATCTCTGCATGACCAATCTTTCCCTCCCAAGGTATGCGTTCAGAAACCTCCTTTGCACCGAATGCCTTTGCATAGAAATCAAGTGCGCGCTCTGCGTCATGGACAGCCAAGGCTGGCACCGCTCGATTCTTGATCTTGTCAGCTTCCACTTTGCTGGGCATGTGAGATGAAGTCTGCCGGACATCTCATAAGCGTTTCGTGAATCGATTAAGGAAGCGACTAGTGTATCTGCTCTTTTGTTGGTTGCTTTATCCGGATACACACCGCAGAGAAGAGAGGCAATGGTGGGGCTGGCAGGATTTGAACCTGCGATTTCGTGGGTTCCTGGCGCGATGATTCTCCCAAGCCACGCGGCCTGTCCGGACGCATCGAGGATATTGTCCTCTAGACCTGGCTAGCCGACAGCCCCTAGGCGCCTCCAAAGTGTGATGTTGCTTTAGCTCTTACCTTTCTCAATCCACGCTTCGACTCTTTTCTTTCTGACAAAAAGGTGAACTGCGCAATCCATCCCACCATGAGTTTTGCCTAGTACCAGGTAGGGTCAATCGATCATCTGTGCCGGTCGTGGCTCGTGGGAGGCATGCCAGTTTTATACCGGGACCTCTCTACCATATATCTAACAAACGAAGGGATACGGGACAAAAGACACACGGTTACAATAACATGGCCGTCGACAAGAAAGTCCTCAAGACGTGCGTCGTCTGCAAGCGCAAGTTCCTAGGCTGGTTCTCCGAGAAATACTGCAGCGACGACTGCCGGATAGAAGGAACACGACTAAAGAACAGAAACCGCAAACGGAAAGGAAGGAAGATTCTCGACCTCCGCGAAGGAGCCATCAGCCAACAACTAGGCGAACTAGGCCTCGGCGACACACAATACCCAATGTACAACCACGAACTAGTCACCACAATGTACGCTAATGTTAGTCTCTACCATGGTCGCGACGGAAAGCGACACGTCAGGTCCTACTATGATCTTCTGCGAGAGATCGCGAAGCTCAACGGTGGAGACACGAGTAAGATTCTCGCAAGGCTCGCACCCCGCGAACAGAACTAGCGGTCGAGATTTTTACTGCGCGAGACGTCGTAGATCCTGAACCTTACCGAGAAACGTTCCATCAAACAAGTACGCCTCCCCATTTTCAAAATCCACCGCGCCTGAACGCAAGACCGGTCCCATGTACTCCTTGTACAACTCCGTCCATCCCTCCTGATAATTCCGATTGATCGGCTGTCCTCCGAGGTAATCGTTGAATGATGGCATGATGATACAGTCCGCATCAGTAACCGAGACCCCGAATTTCTTCTTCACCTCCACCGCCGCGTCACCTTCGAACTTTGCATCCTCACGTCTCAAGACTCCTGCCGCGAGCTTCTCTCCATCGCTCTTCGCTCTAACCCAGGCCTGGCGAGTGATCCTGAACCCTAACGGGTCTTTGAAGACAACGACGGGATGCAAGTGGCCCATGACGAGGAATCTGCATCCGAGAAGTGGTGGCGCGGGCCAAGCATGACCATGGAATAATCCAACAGAATCCCAGAGAACCATCCCATTGGACTTGTTGATCTTAACGGACGACGGTGTCAACGGCTCAAGGTTACCATCATGGTTTCCGGGAACCACCTCTACATCAGGTATGATCTCGACTAGGCTGTCGAAGAATTCTGGAACGTATTTCCACTCTTCCAGTTCGACCTTGGACACAGCATGTTTCACATCCCCTAATAATACTAGGAGCTTGGGATGGGTTTCGGCCAAGATTTTTCGAAGCTTGTCCAGCAGCCTCGGCACTTGAGAGGGCACATGTATTCCCTGGTGCGCCAAAGTCACTTCCCAGCCGAGATGCAAGTCAGCGATTACAAGGACCCGCTCTCCCTTGTGTTCTAGCAGAAGAGCTGGTTGGTCTGCCACTGGTTTTACGGTAACATCGTCGGCCACTAGTATGCCCGCTAGTTCGAAATCGACCATGTCCAATGAAAAGGTATTCTTATCACGTGACAGCCATCCAGGTAGGGAACTAGTCTCGCCACCCATCGTAAACGAAAACAGGATACTCAAAGGGGCATGCCAGGAAATAGGCCGGACCAGAACCTTCTCCGAAGAACAGAAGCAGACCTTGACCAACGTATTCCAAAAAAGATTCCAGCAAGCACTCGGCCTAGTGGAAGCCGGAAAAGTTCGAAAATACCATTTCTCTCCAAGCGGCAGAACGATCTGGGTCGTAGCCGGTCGCGGTCGAGACTATCAGGTTCTCCCGGACAGCTTGTTCTGTACATGCGACGACTATTACTTCCGAGTAATGGAGCACAAGAAACAACTATGCTACCACATCATCGCTCAACAGCTCTCCGAGGCTATGAGCAAGCATGACGCGATCGATATGACTGACTCACGCTACCCAGAGATTACTTCCAAACTTACTATGATAGCTACTCGCGAGTAATCTCAAGGTTTTAGTAGCCGTTTCCGAGTTCGTGCGAGAACGTACCGCGTGAGCAGAGATGTCTTACAGCCTTGACCCAAACTCGGAGTACGCGCTACTCCAGCTTTTACTCTACATCTTCAGCTTCGTCACACTAATCCTGATCTTCCTCTATATAGCAGCTGAACGTCCAGGGGAAGGAAAGAAGAAGGTCGAAGAGGAAGAATAAATCGTCCCTTCGATGATTACTAGTGCAGTAGATGCGGACTTCGGCCTTCTCAACCCTCAAACCCCCAGTCCTACAAAGGCTTGAGAAAGAAGGCTTCCTGGAAGCCAGCCCGATCCAGGAACTAGCTATCCCCGCGATTCTCAGCGGCGAAAACGTTCTACTGATTGCTCCAACCGGGACTGGTAAGACTCTCGCCGCCATCCTCCCTGTACTCGATAGACTAATCGAAGCTAGAGCAGAGAGAAAGCCTCGGGGAATCTCAGTTCTATACGTAACCCCGCTTCGAGCTCTCAACAGGGATCTTCTCCGTCGTCTTGAGGAGATGGGAAAGGATCTCGATATCAAGATCCAGGTCCGACACGGTGACACTCCGATCAGCGCGAGATCTCGACAGGCAAAGAGCCCTCCAGACGTGATGATCACAACTCCCGAGACACTGCAAGCAATCATGATCGGGAGGAGAATGAAGGAACATCTTCGCTCGGTTAGGTGGGTCGTCGTAGACGAAGTCCATGAACTAGCGACAGACGAGAGAGGCGTCCAACTGTCCCTTGCACTAGAACGACTTACAGAACTAACCGGCGTCGAGTTTCAGAGAATCGGACTCTCCGCCACCATCGGGGAACCAGAGCGCATCGGCCAGTTCCTAGTCGGGACCGGACGAAGAGTCGCAGTATTACGTTCCGACGAGACTAGGGGACTTCAGATTGCTGTCCGATCCGTCCATCCTAGCTCGGGAGACCAGAAAGAATCTGTCAACCTTGGCCTACCCGCTTCGACCGTGTCCCGTGCTCGGATGATACTCGGCATCATCCAGTCCCACAGGTCAACCTTGGTGTTCACCAATACGCGGGAACATGCAGAAGCGTTAGCAGCCCAGATTCAGGCAATCGGCGCCAGTGTTCCTGTCCGAGTACACCACGGATCCTTGTCGAGAGAATTGAGGGAAGAGGCAGAGAAAGAATTCCAAGAAGGCAAACTCAAAGCACTCATCTGCACAAGCTCTCTTGAGCTAGGAATCGACATCGGCAGCGTTGACTTCATCATCCAATACACATCGCCGCGAGAGACGACGAGGCTGGTCCAGCGAGTCGGTCGCAGCGGACACACCTTATGTGGAACTTCTCGCGGAGTCATTCTCACCATCAATACGGACGATATACTGGAATCCGCGGTCCTGATCCAGCGAGCCAGGGAAGGAAGGCTCGAACGGCCAATCATTCATGAGAAGGCCTACGATGTCCTCGCCCATCAGATAATCGGTCTCTTACTCCAAAAGGGTCGAATGACCGTTGAGGAAATCGGCGACATCGTTCATCGCTCTTACCCGTTCCGCGAACTAGATCCAACGGAACTCAGCCGTGTTATCGCGCAGCTCGATGAGCTGAGACTGTTGAGAAAGTTCGACCAGTTCCTTACCGCTCGCAATCCCAAAGCGATTCAGTACTATTTCACAAACCTCTCTGTCATACCTGATGTTCAGAAGTATACTGTGTTCGACTTCTTCCGGAAAAGGCGGATTGGAAGCCTCGACCAAGACTTTGTCGCCCGCAGATGCGCAAGCGGAACAGAATTCATCCTCCATGGTCAGACATGGAAGGTGCTCTCAGTCGACGAGGAACAATATCATGTCGAGGTGGAAGCCGCCCCTCCATCTCTGACCGCCATTCCTGGCTGGGAAGGAGATATGATTCCTGTCCAGATCGACGTCGCCGAAGAAGTTGGACGTGCCCGCAGAATCTTCTCCGACGGAATCGTACCCGACGGCTTTCTTGAGAAGGGTGAAGTTGACCGGGTAGAGTCCACTCTCTCCGCTCAGAAGCGTCAGGCTCCGATTCCATCCGACAAACTTGTCCTGATCGAAAGCTTCGAGAACAGTGTGGTAGTCCATTCCTGTTTCGGAAACCTAGTCAACGAGACCCTCGCCACCGCTATGGCCGCCTTATTCGGGTCCCGCCTCGGATCGAACATCGGCACACAGGTCGACCAATATCGATTCGCCCTAATCTTCCCACGTCCAGTCAGCGCGTTGTTGGTTGCAGAGGAATTCAGAAAACTCTCAGCTGACGATATGGAGAAGATTGTCCGTGACACAATTGACGCCTCAGACCTCTTCGCTTGGAGACACTGGCACGTCCTCCGCCGCCTCGGCGCAGTGAGCCGAGAAGCAGAGTACAAAGCTCGCCAGGCAAGACTCCTGGTCGACATTTTCAAGACCTCTATAGCTAATGATGAGACTCGGAGAGAACTCTTCACGGAAAAGCTGGATGTCAAAGGTGCCAGAACCGTTCTTGAAAGGATTGGGTCAGGAGAGATCTCGATCGAAACCATCCAGGACGTGGGTCAGTGCACTCCGTTTGCCCTTCCCATTCTTGACAGGATCGTTCCACACGGTCTACTAAGACCCGCAGTCGAAGAAGCTTCTATCATCGAGGTGGTGAAGAGCAGATTGCTCTCCACCAACCTTCGACTACTCTGCATGAACTGCGGAGAATGGGACAGCATACGAGGAGTCGATACCCTCCGGGAAGTCGTGCGATGTCCAAAGTGTCGATCGTCTCTCATAGCTGCGACATACCGAAGCAACGATGCACTCGGCCCGATAATCAATAAGAAAAAGAGAGGACGCAAGCTAAGTCCTGAAGAGGAGAAGGAGTGGATGACAGCGTGGCGGTCCGCGGGGCTGATTCAGAATTATGGGAAGAGAGCCGGCATAGTGCTAGCAGCTAGGGGAGTCGGACCCACTACCGCGACGCGGATTCTTAGAAACCGTTTGGCGAGAGAAGATGACTTATACCTGAGCGTTCTAAGGGCGGAGCGAGAGTTCGAGCGTACCCGAATGTTCTGGGACTAGAACCTGCATGACAGAGTCTTCTGAGAATCTCCTCAATCACATACTGGCAAAAAACCCCGGCATGCCCAGAGAAGAACTCCTCACGCTTATTGAACAGAAGAAACAGGAATCGCACGGTCTACTGTCGGACGAAGGAGCAACGCGGCTCCTCGCGCAGCAACTTGCGGGTTTATCGGGAGAGGCGGTCAACATTTCAGACCAACGGATTTCAAGCGTCCAAGCAGGACTATCAGACGCGACTATCTCAGGAGAAATACTCTCCATAAGCCAGTTGCGCGAGTTTCAGCGATCCGACGGGTCTGTAGGCAAACTCGTAAGAGTCAAGCTGACAGATGGTTCTGGACAGATCACATGCGTCCTCTGGGACTCTACGGCGGAGATAGTTGAGAAAGAACAGCTCGGAAACGGGTCTAAGCTGCGTCTCGCGCATGGCTACACTAGGTTGGGACTTGCGGGAGAAGTCGAGTTTCACTTAGGGTCCCGTAGCAATATCGAAGTATTGAGCAGAGCCCCTGCGACAGAGCTCGCATTTAGTTCCAGCGAAGTACGAGAGAGCTCGCCAGTCAATATTTCTCCCGAGACCGTGCGGGTCCGGATTCGAAAGCTGCAGAAGAGTAGAGGAGAGAAGGGACCTGCGTGGGCATTGTGCGAGAACGAACAGGGTCTCACAATGGCGAAGTTCTGGGATGATAACATGGAGACAGTTCTTTCCATCGGAGAAGGAAGCGTAATCACGATCAAGAATCCGTGGATCACAGAGAGGAACGGGATGGTCTACCTGAACGCAGGCTCAAGATCCTCCATAACAAAAGAGACACTAGTCAGCATCGAGTCTCCTCCACCTGTCACTATTGCATCGATCAAACCTGGTCCTAAACTCTACACTACGCGTGGGGTCGTCGTTGAACGAACAGATCCCCGGGAGATCGAGACAAGGGAAGGTAGGAGAACAAGGGTCTCAAATATTAGGGTGGAAGACGGTACAGGTAAGATCAGAATCGCCCTCTGGGATAATCATGCCCAACTTGTGGAAACCCTCAGAATGGGAGACGCAATAAGGCTGACAGGAATCAAGGCTCGAGAATCATCCAATGGAGAACTGGAAGCGTCGACCGTGTTCCTAACTCAGATCGAGAAATCATAGAGATTCTGCTGAAAGCCCATGATGGCGCTAAGAGTAGGAAAGGACCCTTTCGACTACATCAACGAGGTCAAAGTTGAGAAGTCCCGCCAGTCAATGAAACGCCGACTCCAAGAGTACCATCCCAAAGCTAGCTCCATTGACACCCTTGAAAGGGTCGACGAGAAACATCATCTGATAGTTTTCTCAGCAGACTGGTGCTCCGACTGTGTCGCGTACATTCCTGGACTCGCAAAGTCGCTGATAATGGCAAAGAACAACATGCTCCAGGCCCGCGTCGTAGACTATGACGCCTACCGGGATATGGCAGAGGAATTCAACATTCGAGCGATCCCTACAATAATCGTTTACGACAAGAACTGGAAGGAAATTGGAAGGTTCGTTGAGACGCCGAAAAAATTCGGCACAGTTGAAGAAGAACTCTGCGCAATCTTAGGATCAAAGAATACAGCCAAGATCTAATCATCCCCGGGACGTGATCTAGACTGGGGTATGACCGTGGCCGAGAAGACACTGGGCTACTCATTCTGGAAAAGAGCACGTGAGGCGTCGAGAGCTTGTCGAAGCCAATATCGAAAGGTAATGTTATATCGCCCAAAATCTGATTTTTTCAGATGCACTTTCGCTCGAGCCAGTTGCAGTTTCGGCGGCGCTATCTTGCCGTCCCGATACTCTTGATAATGGTGGCTGCACTCCTTATCGTCCGATTTAATGCCTCAAATCCATCCGATCCCCAAAGAGTAGCGTCACCCCCGTCGACCCAATGTCGGAAAGGTAATCCTTTGGAAGGAGTATCAAATCCCCTCCGCTTGCGAGTCATCTCAGACTGCGAGATGGGAAGTGGAATAGTAAAATCCGTCAATCTCCAGGACGACGGCGACTGGCGAATCGATGTTAGCCTTAGTCCTCAGTACGGGAAGCTGCTCGACCCTGGAAATGTCAACCGCCAGAATGGCTGGCTAGTGTTGGAGCTCATTCCCCGAGACCAAGCCACCATCTCGGTTCCTCTCGTCGGTAGGCAGATTACCTTCGTTGGGCCATTGGTCTATGACTCCCAAAACTATTGGAACGCTATCTACCCGGTCTGGTCGATTCAAGTCGACTAGGTGGTTCCATCAATCCTCTTCTGGCGACCTCTCATTCTAGATTAGTCGTGATATCAGTAGGATTAGTCCGATCGAGTAGGCTGCTGTCCTATGGATCTTTAACAGCAGCCGGGCATTTCTTGTCAAGTCGGTGCCATATTCCTTCTCGTTTGTCAGCACGGCCATGTGGTGCATCTCGACCACTGTTATTCCGAGGAAAACCGCCAAGCCTAGGCCCAGCAGATCTATTCGCGTCCCCTGAATGTAGTAAGCGGCTAGGACTGGCATGAAACCCCAGGCTAGTCCAAAGCCGGGGTAGGTGTGGAGCCACTTGGGCTTCTCGATTGGATAGAAGAGGGCGAAAAATCCTCCGAGGATCACAAACACCAGGAACCATAAGGAGTAGAGGAGTGACATGTAGACTCCCATTGCCATACCGGCTAGGACCGCGAGGAAACCGACGGTTCTGATCGCTCCTCGGTTCATCTTTGGGAAGTAGGGAAGGTACTTGTCTTTGCTCGCGGTTATGTCGATATAGTGTGCTCCGATGACGAGGCCGAAGAATCCTGCCAGCATCGTCAATAGATAACGGTCAAGGTGAAACTCGGGAGCCAGCGTTGACGCGACCGTGACCCAGGAGAAGAGGACCGTGCTGAATGGCCAGCGGAGACCGAACCACCAGACATTCTTCTTCCAGACTCCGACAAGGTCAGGTTCCACCATGGGAAGAACCGATGCGCTCATAGTCCACGTTCTCTCTTTGGCATATTTAGGAGGATATTGTCCCTGTCTGTTCTGCGTATTGGATTTCAAATCGGATACCGGCCTCGTTCGCTTGAACCAGCACATGGCAACAGGACGATGTCCAGATCAAGGCTCTCGCATGAGTGCCGCAGAAGGAGTAGGTCCGACGGTATCAGGTTGTAGGCCTGTACTCATGCTCTGATCGGCGAATTCCCGCATTATCAGCCCTGTTCTCGAATCTTGGACTGCCCACTAGACTCTCCTGAAGTGCGTTCGGGATTGTCCGCTTCTATCCAAGTTCATCCGAATTCAGAATTGCGCCCTGAATCGCCTATTATCAACCCTGATCTCGAATCTGTGAGGTCCCCCCAATCTCCCCTAAGATCCCCCCAAGATTCGTTCGGGACAGTGGCGGTTTTTCCCGTGCCATCTAAGCACGGATTATGCCCTGAATCGCTTGTCAAGCCCATTCTCGCTGCGAGACGGCAGGTGTTCTAGAAAATAGGGGGTCTTAGCGACCGAGCCTCGCGTCGCATGAGTGCCTTTCTTGGAGTCGATACTGGTCGGGAAAAAACTCAAACAGAATATCTGCGGGATCGAAAAAACGCTTTTACTTGCTAGATTTGGCTACTTCCTTTACCGCGCCCTCTAGAATCTCTAGTCCAGAATCCACAAGCTCCCTAGTAATTATCAGAGGAGGAGCGATTCGGAGAGTCGAGTGACCCGCGGTGATCATCGCAAGACCGCGCCGGAAGGACTTCATCATGATCTCGTGCGCCTCGTTGTCACCTGATTCTTTCGTCTTAGGGTCCTTCACGATCTCAGCGCCGATCATCAACCCTTTCCCTCGAACATCGCCGATGATATCGTACTTTTCCTGCATCTCCTTCAACCGCTTAACCATGTAGTCCCCCTGTTTCGTCGCGTTCTCAAGGAGGTGCTCATCTCTAATCGCATTGATCACCTCTATGGCCGCGGCGCACGACACCGGGTTCCCGCCGAAAGTGTTCGCGTGCGATCCTCCCTCCCAATCCATCAAGTCAGAGTTTGCGACAGTCGCCCCGATCGGCATGCCTGAAGCCAGTGCCTTTGACGTGCAGAGGACGTCAGGCTCGACGCCCCAGTGCTCGATTCCAAACCAGCGCCCGGTCCTTCCCATTCCAGCCTGCACCTCATCATCGACCATCAGAATCCCATTCTTGTCCAGCAGCTTTCTCAATCGCTTGAAGTATTCCTGTGGAGGAACAACGTACCCACCTTCCCCCTGGATGGGTTCGATGAAGAAGGCTGCAACATCTTCTGGTGGAAGATACTTGTCTAGGACCTGTTCTTGGATGAAGTCGACACAGTACATATCACACTCCGGATAAGTCATCTTGAACGGGCACCTGTAGCAGTACGCGAAGGGAACGTGAGTATCGCCTGGAACCATCGGGAAGAAATGTCTCCGCTGAACAGGCTTGCTCGCGGTAAGACTCAACGCTCCCAACGTCCTTCCGTGAAACGCGCCTGTGAAGCTGAGAAAACTATGTTTTCGCGAGTGCCACTTCGCAAGTTTCATTGCGGCCTCGATAGCCTCGGTGCCGCTGTTGCTCAGGAAGACCTTCTTCTGGAAGTTCCCCGGAGTTATTTTGACCAGTTCCTTCGATAGCTGAACCACCTTTTCGTAGTAAAAATCGGTCCAAGAATAGTGAATCAGTTTCTCCGCTTGAGACTTGATCGCTCCGACAACTTTCGGGTGAGAGTGTCCTACTGCGAGACAGACTAGTCCGGAGTTGAAATCGATAAACTCGTTTCCATCAACGTCCTTTACAATACATCCTTGGCCCGAGTCGGCAGCGAGCGGGTAGAACCTAACCAGAGAGGGAGAGATCAGAGACTCGTCCTCTTTCAGCAAGGCTCGGGCTTTCGGGCCTGGAGGAGTTACCACGATCTTCGGATATTTCGCAGCTGGCATTGGTGGCGACGTGCTCACCTCTCTGCCACTAATAAGATTGCGCAGAATATCTGCGTGTGTACGCGTCTCAGTTTCCTAGAGTAATCTCGATCGTAGAGAGGCTTGCAATCGAACCGTCTTCTCGCTCAACCTCTTCGGTCCCGATATCTACAGTATGGATCTGGACGTTTTTGAAAAAAGCTCTCCTGAGCATCTCGACTGTCTCAACAGCCTTGTTAATTGATTGGCCGCGGGCTCTCACCATGACCTCTGGGACCCCCGTATTGAACAGTGTTACGCAGGCAACCACGTAGTTCATGGTTGGTTTTTTGCCTATCCGCACGATGTTTGGAGCTGGCTCTTCATCTTCGAATCCATCGTCCAGCTCGGTCTCGGGAAGTATCTTTGACATGGTGACCTCAGTGTCAATTGTTTGTAGCGAGTTCGTTCCTGCAAGATTAACCTTGCCAAACCGAGGGGATTTGACGAAGGGACTCCCTCGTAACGCGTTCGTTCTAGTTCTCTCGGCCGCGCGCCCTGCTTTTAAGGGACTGAACAAGGGAATCACCGTCCCTTCGGAGTTGCGACCCGCATCACATGTCCTCAGTAAATCCGACAGTTTTTCACATGTTGGAGAGGCTGGTGGGGAAGAGAGTATTGGCGGTGATTAACCGCGATTTTGGCTACGAGGGACTGCTCGCGGTTGTCTCGCACGAGCCACCCGGAGTCTGGCTATCTGAGTCTGAAGCGGTCATTCTGCGTTCTACAGTTGTTAGCCCTATTCCTCAGATCGTGAACCGGGAGCCGAAGGGCGACATTTTCTTGCACTTGGACGCGATTCAAAGGTTGGAGTCGGTTTCGGAGGGAAAGCCCAGCGCGCGGCGATAGGGTAGCTTGGCTCGACGGCCTATTTGTCGCCGCGTCCGGCGTTACTGTCGTGATGGACCCCGTCACGCTTCGGAGAGTTCCGCAGACTGCTAGGGTTCTCGTCTCTCATGCTCACAGCGATCATACGCGCGGATTTGGACACAAGGGACTGAAGCAATCAACAGTCGAAACAAGAGATATTCACACTGCTCTTAACACACATAGGATTTCCAATTTCGCTGCGATCGACCTGAATCGCAAGGTCTCGATTGATAGCGTCGAGATTAGAGCGCTAAACGCGGGACACATGTTGGGGTCTGCCCAGTTTCTTGTTCACACACCTGCGACTTCGATCTTGTACACTGGAGACATTAACTGCGTTGATACTTTGACGACAAAAGCAGCCGAGCCTCACCGGTGTGATGTTCTCGTTATCGAGGCGACCTACGGCTCTCCCATCTACCGTTTTCCATCTCGCGAGACCATCTATGCCGGCGTCGTTGAGTGGGCCGTGGAGATGATAAAACAGGGTTGCATTCCGTGTCTACATGTCTACGCTGCTGGCAAGGCGCAAGAGATGGTCCGCCTCTTCAACGTCTACACTCACCTACCTGTCGTTGTTAATCCGCGTCTCGATGGGGTGAACGAGGCTTATCGGAAGAGCGGCCACTCGTTGAATTGGTTGGCCTCGAACTCCCCAGACGGGAGAGAAGTCTTGGAGAAGGATCCCTGCGTCTACATCACCACTCCAGGCGATAAGAGGAGTATTGGTAGGAAAGCGGCGAGGGCTTTTGCCACTGGCTGGGCTCTCTCATTGAGAGGTCGTAACGCGGCTTTCCCGTTGAGCAGTCATGCCGATTTCGAGCAGTTGGTATCGTTTATCAAAGCGTGCCAACCCGAGGAGGTGTACATTTTCACTGGGTTTGCTGAGGAGCTGGGGCGAACGGTCAAGTCTGAGCTGGGTCTTGATGCTAGAGCTGTTCCTACGATGAATCAGAGAAAATTGTTTGAAGACTACTAGTATTCTAAGAAGAATCACCGGGCTGGTCAGTGTAGGAGGAAGTATGCTGCGAGGGCGAATACGACTAAGCTTATGCCGGATATTACGACAAGTTGGGGGCTTAGTTTTATTCCTGGGGTGTCTTCTTCGAAAAAGCGCAAGAGTCCGGCGCTCGCGGCTGGCATCGGTGCCTCGTCTCGGCGTCTCTTCTCCCGCTTGGTCAACTAGTGTCTCCTGCCTGCTTCGCTCGGGGCTGATGGTCAGTAATAAGGGTCGCGTGGCTATCGTAGCTGAATGTACTCGTAGGCATCTCTCGTGGATTCGAACGCATAGTGTACCCTCGTGAACCCTTTTCGGAACTCATTAACGATCCTGCCTACCTTTGCTGGATCCTCGCCCTTGACGACAACTCGATGCATCAGTTGAGCTATTTCTTTCATCTCTGACTCTTTCATTCCTAGCCGCGTGACTTCTGATACGCCGCATCTTATTCCCCCGGGAGCTTCAAAGTGTCTTCCTTCTTTGATGTCATAGGGTAGGAGGTTGCGGTTGAGGATGATGTTGGCATCTTCTAGTTTTTTCTCGATAGTTTTTCCATCGCCATACTTGGTAATGTCCGCGACTAGAAGGTGTGATTTTGTAAAGCCTTTCTTTTCTCCGAGGACCTTGAATCCAAGCTCGTGAAGGGCTTGAGCAAGGGCTTTGCTGTTCTTGACGATCTGGGCCGCGTATTCTCTTCCATAGACGAGCATCTCAGCGAACATTATTGCTTTCCCGGCGAGGTGATGGAGGTGGTGGTTGCTGACGTTGCCTGGGAAGGTTGCCTTCTTGATCTTCTCAGCGTTTTCTGGATGTGAGAGTATCAGTCCGCCTTGGGGTCCGGGAAGTGTCTTGTGTGTGCTGCAGGTCATGGCGTCGACGCCTTCGTGCATTGGATCCTGAAACTGGTGTCCTGCGACTAGTCCTGCTACGTGAGCTGCGTCGTAGCAGCTTTTGGCTCCGTGTTCTTGGAGTATGGGTGCAAGATCTTTGATGGGGTGCGGGAATGGAAGAACTGAACCGCCGAACATCGCCAGTGTTGGCTTCTTTCCGTCGGCCGCCAATTTCTTGATCTTCTTCTCAGTCGCGTCAAGGTCGATGTTCATCTCCTCCGTGTCGAAGGGGAAGTACTCGACGTTGAGCCCTCGTACTGAGCCTGCTGTTCCTCCAAACTCCTTCTTTCCCATGCTGATGTGACCGCCGGCCGGGATGGCCAGCGCCATGATGGTGTCTCCGGGGGTCGTGAACGTAGTGTACGCCACGAGGTTCGCGCATACTCCAGATATTGGCCGGACGTCAGCGAAATCGACCCGGAATAATTCCTTGGCGAGGTCCATGCAGATCTGTTCTACTTGGTCGATGTATCGGCAGCCGGCGTAGACTCTTTCGCCTGTCCAGCCTTCTGCGTAGCGATTGCCGAAGTCTGAGAGGATGGCTTCTTTGACTGCTGGGCTGGGAATGTTTTCGCTTGCTATTAGGGGGATTGCTCCGGAAAACCATTCGTGGTGGGCTTGTAGGAGCTGGAAGACTCTCTGGTAGGATTCTCTCGGTTCTATTGCCATGGCGGGTGTGGGTTCCTGCGTTCTTGTTTAACGTTTCACAGGCTTTTCCGGGTTCTTTCTCTGAATGGCCGGATATGCGGATTCTTGTCAAGTCGTCATGGTGCAGGTTTTCGGCACTGTGGAAACCATGTCTTCAGACTTTCTGTTTTCTGAACAGGCTCAAAGATATGGCTTTTTCCGGGGCTAGTTCGAGCTATGTTTCTAGGACGATGCGGTTTGGGACAGTTGGCTGTCTAGGGTGATTCTTAGAGGTGGATGTGTAGGTTAAGACTGTCCCTGAGCTTGCGCAGTATCGGCTCGAGCGGTCCGGGTTCTAGGCTGATTGCGACAATCTGGTTGTTGTGTGGGAATATGACTAGGTCGACTTTCTGGTACTGTATCGAGATGTGTGCGAGGGGTCCGCACTGGTTTTCGAGCTGGGATAGGGTGTCTAGGATCATTGGTGGTACGCTGCTCATGAATTTCCGGTCGTAGGTCTCGGGGGTTAGGCTCATCACGTTCGATCGCATTCGTGATTCTAGGAGTTTGCTGTTCCGGTCTAGAAGAGCAACGTAGCGGATGCGGGAGTCGAGGGCGAACAGTTCGTCGACAAGTCGTGTCTGGGGCCTGCTCAAGCTGGAATCATTCGCTTCTCCGCGATGCTCGCTTATGAAATGCTTTCGCCTTTGGTGAGTAGTGGGATTGGAAGTCTGTATCTGCAGGCTACATTATGTCCTCGCTGTTTCAGCGGGCTTTGGGGATGGTATGGCCTTGGGTTTCCCGGTTGTTGTTCTCGCGCTTCGTTTTCTTGTTGAGAGAACCGAAATGGTCTTCGTCTCGAAAGCCTCGGAGAAACCACTCTTGCGTCACGAGATGCTCTGTGCAATACCCCCCCTCCTCTTTTCTGGAGAAAATTTCCTGTCTGGCAATGATAATGGGCGAATATTCTGATTCAGGGCAGGGTTCGGGCTTTGATCCAAGAGCAAGCTAACGTGTAATTAACGTCAATTCCCGAACGGTTCTAGGGCGTGTTGTGTGGCTTGTCCCAGATTCGAGATCAGGGCTGATAACGGGCGAATCTCACCGAGATTTTTCAGATATTGTTGGATCCTTGATCATCTCGACCAGGGAGTGGCGAGGTCTCGCTTCGAGAGTAGCGTGTTCTGGGAATCATGGCTGGAATATCCGGTTGTGAGTTCGGGGTCTTTCGGCCGGGGTTTATATTCCGGTTTTTCTGATCTTCCGGAAAAATACTGCTTGTTGTGGGTCTGTTTCTCTTGGAGTACAAGTGGGTTGTTCTGACGGTCACTACCGTCGGAATTTTCATGGCGACCCTTGACTCCAGTATTGTCGTGGTTGGGCTTCCACAGGTCGTGTCTGACCTGAAAACCAACTGGGTCGTCGGCGTATGGATTATCACGATCTACCGTCTCATGATCACAGTTCTCCTTGTCGGGATTGGTCGGTGGGCCGATATGCATGGACGAGTCCGACTCTACAACATGGGCTTCGCAATCTTCACCATAGGCTCTCTTCTCTCCGGCCTCTCCCCCACAGCTGAGACACTTCTTGCTTTCAGGCTCGTCCAGGGCATTGGAGCCGCTCTTCTATTCGTCAATAGCGTCGCGATTGTCACTGACGCCTTCTCGGGCAAGGATCTTGGCAAAGGCATCGGGATAAACCAAGTGGCCATAAACGCTGGGACAATCACAGGATACACGCTAAGTGGGGTTCTCATCCAGCTTTTCACATGGCGTTCCATATTTCTCGTAAACGTTCCAATAGGAATCTTCGGAACCTACTGGTCAAGAAAACGACTGAAGGAAATTTCGCGGCCAGCAGTCGGAGAGAAGTTTGATGCAGCAGGAGCCATGACATTCTCATTCGCCATTACTCTCTTACTCTTGGGTCTCACTCTCGGCAGCCTAACAGACTTTGTTAACCAAGCTGTGGTCGGAGGTAGCCTACTCTGCTTTGCCATTTTCATCATGATCGAGAAAAGGGCCAGGTTTCCGGCGTTAGATCTGTCCCTGTTCAAGATCAGACTGTTCACTGCAGGAAACATTGCGAATCTCCTCAGTGGACTAGCCTTCGCTGCATTAGCCTTCGTCATGACACTCTACTTCCAACTGGTTAGGGGGTATGATCCACTACGTGCGGGAATATTTCTCATTCCTCTTGATGTGACGTTGATTCTTGTTGGGCCGGTGAGCGGCTGGCTCTCCGACAAGTGGGGTGCTCGAGGATTGAGCACAATGGGCTTGCTCGTCGCCTCTGCCGGCTTCTTCTTTCTCTCGGGATCCGATCTGAACACGCCCTATCCTCAGATTGCGCTTTGGCTGGCGGTTGTCGGTTTTGGTATCGGTCTTTTCCGCAGTCCTAACGCGAGCTCTGTGATGGGGTCCGTTCCGAGTTCCAAGAGAGGGATATCGTCAGGGGTCCGGGCCACGATCATCAACACTAGCATCGTCGCCAGCATTCCACTTGTCTTGGCGCTGATGACTGCGGACGTTCCATATTCCAAGCTTGTGAACTTGGGAAATGTCGGGCTAGGCGGAGTCACCCAGCTGGCCAGCGGGGACCTGGGAACCTTCCTCGCCGGACTACAGCACTCTCTGATCGTCCTGTCATTTCTGATCCTCAGCTCAGCAATATTCTCGTTACTCCGTGGGCCAAAAACAGACTCTGAAGAGTCTCCACCTCATCGAACTTAGTGGAGCCCCGGATGGGGGTTGAACCCATGACCTACGGCTTTTTTGGCTTTTACAAAGCCGTCGCTCTACCACTGAGCTACCGGGGCGAGCATCCGAGCCGTGTCCGAATCCTTCTCAGATAAAATCTCTCGGCAAGGCCTGTGTTCTAGGCGATCGGGTTTGCCAAGCGCATTCTGGTGGCCGCTCGGACAAGCGCGTCCACTCCTGGGAGACTTTGACCAGACAAGAGAGATAGCATTGCACCGCCAGCTGTGCTGACGTGGCTAAACTTTTCTTCTATGCCCTGGATTGATGCAAGACCAACCAGGTGTCCTCCTCCAATGACAGTGTAACCGCTGCTCTTAGCCATCGATTCCAGCAACTCCCTTGTTCCCTTGTCAAACCCATTTCTCTCAAAGACCCCTAGAGGTCCGTTAGCAACCGTCGTGGCAGCCCCCTTCACGATATTGGAGTATTTCTCCAGGGTCTTAGAGCCGATGTCAAGCGCCTCTTGCTCAATGCGAGTCGATGTGACTGGACGGTCGATTCTCTTCCCCTGCTTGTCCTCGTACGCCAAGTCCAACGGGACCTCGATATGATCTCGGTACTTCTCAGTCAGGTCTTTGGCTCGGTCGAGGAATTGTTTGAAGTCGCGTATTTCTCCATCATCTATCCTTGTCTCTATCTGCCGGGCTCGTAGAAACAGTTTTGCCGGCACTCCCCCCAACAGGATCTTGTCTGCTTTTTCCCGTGCCAGTATGTTTTCGATTACCGGGATCTTGTCTTCGACCTTTGCTCCGCCTAGTGAGTAGACGCATGGTCTCTTTGGTTCTTCGAGGAGAGTCGAGACCGCGTCAAGTTCTTTCTCCATCAAGCGGCCCGCTGCGCTAGGCAATAATTCCGACAGGCCCGCGATGGAGGGTTGAGACCTGTGAGCTGTTGCGAAGGCGTCGTCAACGTATAGGTCGAAGAGGGGTGCTAAGCGTCGTACAAAATGTGTCTTGACCAGTTTTTCGCGTTTGTCGTCGATGTTTTCCTCGGCGCAGAACCTTAGGTTATCGAGGACTAGAATCTCGCCTGGTTGGACCTTGTTGATTTTCTGGATCGCGTGGGGGCCGATGATGTCGTCTACGAACTTGATTTGTTGGGAGCAGTATTGGGCTAGGAGGTTTGCGTGGGGTTCGAGCGAGGTGAAGTCGTCTTTTCCAGGACGGCTCTGGTGGGAGCCGAGTACTACGCGAGCATCATCTAGTTCGGATAGAGTTTTCGATATTGCCTTGATCCGGGTATCATCCAGGATTAGGTGTGTGGACGGATCTAAGGGGACATTAATGTCCACTCTGAGGAAGACCCGTTTGTCCCTCGTTTCTACATCGTCAAGAGTTAGAAAATCGTATTTTTTCAGTTGAGAATCCTCTTGGCGATGTCAAGGGCGGGTTCGGGGTCTTGTTTAATGATTTGTCAGGAATGCTTTTAGCCGCAGATACTCGGCGGCTTGTTTTGCCGGGGTGGCTCAGCCTGGTCAGACCCCGAAAGGGGAACCACAGCGCCGGACTCATAACTTCAATGTGGGAGATCCGGAAGTCGCGGGTTCGAAAACACCTCTGTCCGAGACTCCCGCCCCCGGCACTCATCGCTTGTCAAGATCTTTCTATCCAGAGTCGCATGATTAGGGAAAGAACGAATTCAAAAAAGGAGGGGAGGGGAAGGGCGGGTCGGATGTTGATTGGCCTAACGCGTTATGGTGACGGTGATTGTAATAGAGTCGGACAAGGAACCGCTTGTGCCCGTGATCGTAATTGTATAGGTGCCACTCGGAGTGTTCTTGCCTGTCGAGATTGTGAGGACCGTCGAGACCGAGCTGCCAGATGAGAGCGTCCCCTGACTAGTACTCAGAGTCGCTGCTGGACCGTGACGACTAACCGGTGAGATAGCGCTCGATAGATTGATTGTTCCTGCGAACCCACCTATACTCGTTAGAATTACGGTTGATGTCCCTTGAGATCCACGGCTAATTGTGAAGGCAGTTGGGGTGGCCGAGATTGTGAAGCTTGAGCTAGGTCTTCCCGGGATGGTTTCTGGTGCTGGGGTGCCGGTTCCATTGGCTATTGTGACGCATATGCCTCCGCTGACGCTGGTGTCAATGCATCCAGTCTGGAAGTTGATGACAGTACCAGAAGTGGTCGCTATGATGTTGTAGGCTGCGGTAAAGAGTAGACCCGTGGTGGGTGGGGTGGTTAGCAGGCCTAGGCCTCCTACGGCTGCAAAGTGGATCGTGTCGATAGTGTCAGTAGTAGCCGAGCAAGCTGGTCCTTGTACTAGAATGCCGCCGATGCACTTGACCACTACAGAAGGGGTACCTGCCAGAATAGTGCCTGTCAGGTCGGCGTTTACAGGTTGAAAGATTGTGTGGTCAGCAAGTAATGTTACGTCGAAGCCGTTCAGCGCATCGGAGCCTTGGATGAACACGGAGACTCTCAACTGGCTGCCTGTAGTGCCGGAGAAGCTAAGAACGCTTGAGGGACACGTTGTCACCCCAGATGGAATCACGCAGACTTCGCCGACAAATGGTACATTGACAAAGACCGTCACGTTGTGTGACAAAGCTTCACTGGCGCCCGTCACTCGCACTGTATGGCTTCCAGGGGAGTTGCTGGTGACAGTGAGGGTCGCTGTTCCTGAGGTGGTTATGCTTGTGGGGCTGATGGTCGCGGTTAGATCGGATGATGGAGCGAGGCTGAGTGATACTACTCCGGAGAAGCCATTGACGGCTGCGATGGTTATTGTTGAGGTAGCGGAGGAGCCGGAGGGAATTGAGAGGCTTGATGGGTTAGCTGAAATGGTGAAGTCAGGCTGTGATGGACCGGTGACCGTGACAGAAACCCTAGTGTATTGTGTTGATGTTGATGTGCTTGTTCCTGTTACTTGCGCGGTATAGGATCCCGCGGCGGTACTGGAAGTTGTCGAAACTGTAAGAATGGTCGTCGCTGTTTCCCCGGATGAGAGAGTAATACTTGTGGCACTCAGGCTTGTCGTTGGTCCGGAGGGTGTTATGCCAGAGATGAGGCTTACCGTACCGGTGAATCCGTTGATGCTCGTCAAGGAAATAGAGGATGTTCCAGATGAGCCTGCTTGAATCGTTAGACTGACCGGATTGGCGGTTATTGTAAAGTCTGGTGGTGGCGGGGCGTTGACTGTCACGGTTACTCTAGCAAACTGAGCCAGTGACCCGCTTGTTCCATTTACCGTAATGGTATAGATGTCAGGCGGCGTCGAGGTTGAAGTTGAGACTGTTAGAACGGCGTTCAATGTCTGACCGGAAGCGAGGGTTACACTAGTTGGGCTGAGTGACAATCCTGGACCCGAGGGAGATACTGTTGCGGTCAAGGTCACGGTGCCAGAGAAACCGTTGACGCTCGCGATGCTGAGGGTGGAGGTTGCGGAGGAGCCTGCCTGGATGTTAATTCTACTGGGATTGGCAGTCATTGAGAAGTCTGGTGCTGTGCTGGTGGCGAAGGTAGCGGTTTGTATGGTTTCAGGGACGGCCAGTAGACTACCGTTGGTGATCGTTACGCATACGTTTGAAGAGACGCTGGTGTTGATGCAGCCTGTCTGAAACTCTAAGGGTATCCCGGAGGTTGCAGTTGTCACGTTAAAGATCGCAGTGAAAAGTAGCCCGGTCGTTGCGGTTGAAAGCATGCCGAGAGAGCCTGCGGCAGCAAAGTGAATTGTGTCAAGGGTGTCGGTCGGTTGGCATGTATTGCCTGACACCAAGATCCCGCCGAGACACTCTAGGACAATTGTTTGTGGACTTGGTAAAATGGACCCGGTGAGGTCTACTCCAGCGGGCCTGAGGATTGTGTGGTCTGCAAGAGTTGTGATCTCGAATCCATTGATATGGTCTGTTCCCTGAAGGAACACTGAGACTCTCAGCTGAGCTCCAACGTTCTCTATGAGAGATGCAGGGATTCCCGGACAACCAGTGGCGCTGGAGTCTACGAGACAGACGGTACCGGCTGTAGCGTGCGCAGACGGAGATAACGATGGGAGAAGTAGGAAGGCTCCTAGAATCAGGATTGTTGAAACTAAAACGTTTGTTTTTTTCATGAATTGTTCACGTTCTTCCGATTGGACCGCTCGAAATCAAACAATAAGTCTTCCGGTCTACATATTGCAGGAACTAGCCGTGTATTCCCGGGGAATACGAAAGCCTGCTGCGACGAGTTCGCTAGCCCATACTCAAACCGGACTGACCGGTAATGTTGCTCTTCGGGGGGAAGACTAATTTGTCTGGTCGGAGCGTGGGTTCAGGATCGCTCTTTGGTTTTGGAGGAATGCCCCTTTTGCCACAAGTTCCTTGTTGCCGAGCTATTGTCGAAAGCGGAAATTGACACAGCTGAGGCACTCAAGGAGAAAGACGCCTTTTTCAAAATGGGAATAACCATCGAAACTGGAGAAAGAGTCGTCGACCATCCGGAGGGGTTCATCACTTATAGATTTGCGTACCGGTGCCGAGACTGCGGGAAGGAATGGACCCGGTTTGGAGTTCGAGAGGCCGGGATTCCCGGGGAGTACGGCGAGGACGAAGAAGAAGAGGAGACTGACTATAACGCAGGGAAAGATGAAGAAGACACGAAAGAAGAGCAGTATACTGGAGAAGGATGACTGGGTTTACAAACCGGAATTGATGGAGATCTTTAGCTTCGTCGCAGAATATCCACCCTACCATCCTTCCTGCCTACGTACGCAACGTCGCACATTTCTAGGAAGAGCCCGGTTTCGACTACTCCAGGGATCTTTCCGAGTTTTTCGTTGATGATATCTGGCCGTCGGAGGTTCCGATAGTATGCGTCTATTATCAGGTTGCCATTGTCAGTTACCACTGGTCCCACCTTGCCGCTTGGTGCTTCCCGCAACGCGGCTTTCTCCGATATCTTGCTGATCTTTGCGAGGGTGGCGTGATAGGCGAACGGTGTGATCTCGACGGGAATGGGCTGTTCCCCGCCGAGTGTCTTAGCAAGTTTCCTTTCGTCGATGATGATGACTAGCTTCTTGGTTGAAGAGTCCACAATCTTCTCTCTCAGAAGGGCTGCGCCTCCGCCTTTCACGAGGTCGAGTGATCTCCACTGGACCTGGTCAGCGCCGTCCAAGGCCAAGTCAAGTTCAATGTCTTCGGATAGGGTGGTTATTTTCAGGCCAAGTCTTCTTGCAGCAATTTCCATCTGGTAGCTTGTCGGGACCCAGCTGATGTTGAGATGCTCCTTCTTGATTCTCTCTGCGGCTAGGTCTAGGGCTTTGAGGACGGTGGAGCCGCTGCCTAGCCCAACAGTGGTTCTGTCTCTCAGTTCCCGGACGGCTTGCGCCGCTGCGCTGAGCCTTGCTTTTTCTATCCAGCTCATCCTGCTCTGTTTATCCTTCTGTTTCTATCTGTTCGAGTCGTTCCATGGCTTTGAGGACTTCTTCTCTGATGGTCTCAATCTTTTCTTCAGCCTTGTTTCTCGCTTTTTCTCTTGGAGGTTTCTCCTTTGGAGGAGTGTTCTGCTCTGTCAGTTCTGTTGGTTCGGTCTTGGCAGGGGCGGGATTTGGCTCGGCGGGTTTGGTCTCGGTTGAGCCTGGTAGGTTAAGGGATGGCTTGATCTTTTCGATCCGGACCTGTATGTCTAGGAAGGTTTCCTGAAATCTCTTGAACAGGTCCTCCTTGGCCGCTTCCAGTTCGTAGAGATCTACTGTCCGCTTGTGAGTGTCGATCTCGGCGTCTACGCGTTTGAGGTCACTCTTGTAAGGCTGTATCATCTGGTTTTTTTCTGTCTCGTTGATAGTGCCTTTTGCTTCTGCTTCGTAGATCTTTGTGAGGGCGTCGCCTATGATGTCTCTTTCTAGGTTCGCGACTCGAAGCCGGTTACGTGCCCTTCCGATATCCGCATCTGTTACCGTCTTCCGGATTGTGTCAGGTATTGGGAAGGGCTCTATTTTTATCGTGGCCATCGCGGCTGGTTCCTCTGCGGGTTTCTTTTTTCCGAATAGGATTAGTTGTGTGAGAATTTGGAACGGGGCTCTGGGGCCCTTCCCCCGCAATAGAAGCATGCCTCTAGTGATAACTCGCGATAGAACGGGTGCCGGATTATTATAGGTTTAGCAGAGCTGGGGAAGAGTGTCTGTTACTCGCGTTTGCTCACGTCTTCTCCAGTTAGGTTATTAGTTATTGTAAAGGTTCTCTCTCTTGTCGGATATATGTCTCTGGCATTGCGCTGTGAGAGCTGCGGGATGCCCATGGCCACGAACGAGGACCATGGGGCCCAGAACCCTAACAATCCATACTGTATTCATTGTACTGACATGAATGGAAAGTTGTTACCGTTCGAGAAGAAGTTCGAGGAAATGGTCAAGACCGCGATGGATACGCGGTGGATGAACAGAGACCAGGCGGAGAAATCTGTTCTAGGTCAGATGGCCGAGTTGCCTGCCTGGCGGGGTAGGGTCGCACAGATGAAACCCGGTGCCAGTGCTGCCTAGTCGTTCATGGGGCTGGAGCCCCGGGCGGGGTTTTCCGCCTTGCTAGGCTTTTGAACCCGCGACCTTTGCCTTTTTGAGGAGTCTACCAAGGCAACGCTTTCGGCTGGTTTCGCATCTACCAGGCTGAGCCACCGGGGCTTGTGCTCGGGTTGAGCAGGAAGAGCGTATTATATGACTTGCTGGCGCGATTTTTTTTCCTCTTCCTTTCCACCATAAACCGATATATTCGCGTCTCCGAATTCTGACTGTTCTGGCGATGTCTGAAGAGGATCGGCCGGAAGAACTGTGGAGCGAACTTCCAGTCCAGGCGCGATTGTCTGCCGGCTCGGAGCGTTTAACACTGTATTTCACGAGCAAGAGGGTTCTTGTCGCACACGGCGTGAAGTGGGGCTCGGGATCGATGGCCGCATCTTCATTTCTCGGAGGCCTAGGAGGCCTTGTCAGGGGACTAAGGCGTGAAAGGAAACCGCAAGCAAAGCCCGAGCTAGACGGCTTCAGTGCGCGCAGGATTCTCGCGGCCGATAAGGACAATTTTTCCATCGCGTACGGGGAGGTCGTCAAGGTGGTGGTTACCGAACCTGATGATCCCAGCGGTCTCACAGGCATCTCACTGCTCACTGGGCGGGACAAGCTAGAGTTGACTTCGCAGTCAGGTGTAGGGCGAGTCGCAGAGTCGTTCCGGAGGGGACTTGGAGAGAAAGTGGGGATTCAGAAGAGCAGGAATCAACCACGTCCCTAGGACAGTGGCACTCGAAATTCGGGACCAGTTCTCTTTGGTTGAGCGCTTTCTAAGGTCACCGCATCCTGCGAGCGTACTTTTCAGAGACATTTCCAACCCTGCCGATCCTCCATTTTGGCTTGTCTGTCGATACGCAGATATTGGGCCTCGGACCATATTTCTCAGGCCGATCCAACCTATGCTTGAAACGAGGGACTAGTCTCTGAAAGCGTTGCAGGTTCTATTGGTTCTCCTCGTTTTCTCCACCCTTCTCTCATTCACGCCCTCCCCAACCCGTATCGTCCACGCTCAGTCATCACAGGATGTCTCGCGGGTCTACATCGACCCGGTTGCCGAGAGAAGCGATGGCGCGACTAGTTTTCTTGTGAATGTCAGATTGAATCTTAGCAACATTGAGGTCAACGCGTTTGATGTTAGACTAAACTATACTGGCGCAGGAGTGGTTTCTAAGGTCAAGAGTATTGATTACTCAGCCCCAGGGATCTTCAACAGCGCTCAAATTCTTGCAGAATGCAATGACGGGATAGCGGTGATTGGAGGCGGGTGTCCACCGGGTGACTCTCCCTCGGCCGGACAAGTCCATCTCGCCGGGGCGTTGCTTGGGTCTTCTGTTACCGGTCCATTGACGGCGGCTCTGGTCTTCAGCCTTAACGTCACCGTCCAGGGCCCTGGCATTAGCATCTTCAGCTTCGATAGAGCTAACTTCGTGAACCAGGGTTCAGATCCAAGTTATCCTAATCCTCGCTTCATCGGAATAGTCTTGTGGGACGGGATCTTCGCGAGTACAATGGGCGTTGTAGCTTTCTTCAACTTTGAGCCCTCTAGTCCTCCTGCTTTTCTGCCTGGGCAGGTTGTCTGGTTCAATTCTAGCATAAGCCTACCGTCTCCAGGAGCATCTCTCGCCAGCTTCAAGTGGGACTTTGGTGATACATCGACAGCGAATGTTACGACTTCGAGTACCCCGCACCTGTTTCTCTCGCCTGGCACCTACCAGGTCCAGTTGACCGTGGCAGATTCTTTACATCAGGTTGGGTCTGTAACTCGTAAGGTTGTGATTGTGAACTCGTTAGGGGGCTTGGATCTTTTCATCAAGGATAGAGCGCGAGGTACCGTCCGGAGCGGAGTTCTTGTCGAGATTGAGAACTCTACTACCCCTGCGCGAATATTTAACAAGACCTCGGATCTATCGGGAGGTGTTTCCTTCAGGGGTCTCACTCAGGGGTCGTACGTTCTACTATTCTCAGGCGGTGGTCTTGTGGCTCCGAAACCGGCCACATTGAGTGTGAGCGCCGGTCTGATTAGCATGGACACGCTCTATCTCGATTTCGCTGATCCCTCTCCGCCTTCCGACCTACCAGGCATAATCTTCATTGCCACGCTGGTTGGCGGTGTAAGCCTAGTCGCCATTGCGGCAATTGTGAAGAAGCGGAAGATGAAGAAGCAGGTCGGTTCCGCGAAAGCCTCACGACTGAAGCGGGCATAGGCTGGTGCTTGAAGCGGGTCTGGGGCCGGAGTTGCCTGAGTCGCGGATTTCCTGACTTTTGTCGCGTTCTGTAATTCGCTCTTTGATGTATGCCCTTCTATATCTAAGAATAGCTTTTTTTCGTGTTTGCGCAGGCGGCTATGGTTGGTTTAGAGTGTGCTGGGAGCTTTTCTTTTTTGTCGAATGATTTGGAAGATCGCCACGACTGCCACCACGGCGATGATTACCGCGATTAGTATGATTGAGAGGTTTTCGGACAGAATGGCTAGAATTCCTGTAGGGGCTGCGGCTGTTAGCGTGAAGGTTGCTGGTGTCAAGACTCCGTCACCATTGTTCTTTCCGCTGGACACGGGGATGACTTTGGCGCCCACGGTGTAGGTGCCGGGCGCGTAGCCTGAGGTATCCCAGGTCAGTTTCGTGGTGCTTGGTCCTAGCGGGAGGGTTACGTTTTGGAATTGAACTGTGACGTTTCCGACGAGCGCATTAACCGTGGCTAGTTGCGGGATCGATCCAGTGTTGTCTATCACAATCGTGAAGGTGACTTTCATTCCGACTGGCCCTGTTGTTGGGTTTACGGTTACGGTGGTTACGCTGAGGCTGATTTGTATCCTGATTGTTACGTTGATCATTTTTGTTGTATGGGACAGTGCGCCGCTGGTCCCCATGACTCTTAGTGAATAGTTTCCGACTGCACTGGCGTTGACTGTGAGTGTAGATGTTCCTGAGGCGCCGGTGATTGTTAGAACGCTCAAGATGGCGGTGAGGCCGCTGGACACCGCGTTTGTCGCGAGGGTCACATCTCCTGTGAAGCCGTAGATCGGCGCTACCGTTATGGTGGAGGTTCCCTGGATGCTTGGGAGGAGTGGACCTACAGTCTGCGGACTGGCGTCCATGGTGAAGTCTGGTATTACAGCTGAGACAGTGACTGGGGCGTCTAGAGTGGTTGTTTCGCCCGTTCCTGGGTCAACGCTCGCGTATCCGCCGAGGATCGTGACTGAGCCTGCTTGGGTGACGGTTATGGCGACGTTTACAAAACAGCTTGTTCCTCCGGTTATGCATGGGTTGGTGCCTTTGACTGTTGCGCTGAGCCCGGGGCTCGCGCCGTTCTGTGCTGTCACGGTGATCGTCACGTTACGGGTGAAAGGTGGGGTCCGCGGGCCGATTAGAGTTTGGTTTGTGGAGATCGAGATGAAGGGCGATGGGATGTTGTTGTTGAATTGGCCATTCTGTGCTGCTTCTGCGAGAGGCTCGTTAGAACCGTGACTGATTGTAATACAAACCCCGCCCGGAACGCTCGTATTTGTACAGCCAGTCTGAAAGTTGACCGGGATTCCGCTAGACAAGGTGTGGCCAGTGATATTGTAAATAGCTGTGAAAAGAAGCCCTGTGGTATGAACAGGTGTGATCTGGCCCAAGCCACCGGTTACCTTGAAAGTAATCGTGTCAACAGTATCGTATGCAGGGTCACATGTAGGGCCCACTTTGAGAACCGCGGCGATGCACTTTATGAGTACGGTTGGTGTGCCAACCAGAACTGTTCCTGAAAAATTAGCATCTATTGGAGTGAGAATACTGTGGTCAGCGATCAGGGTTATCCCGAATCCGTCCATTACATCAGAATCGTTGACGTAAACACCGACTTTGATCTGGGTGGGTGATGGTTGTGGAGGTGTCGGGCTTGAAGCGTTCGTCCATGGCCCATTGAAGGTCGGACCGGGAACAGGAGGACAGACATTTTTGGGAGATTGCGTAAGACCCAGGTTGGCGGTTGTCGGGTCTGCAATGCAGACCTTACCGATGAGCGGCGTTGCTCTGGCCTCTGAAACTAGGCCCGTGGATGCGAGGAATCCTGAGAGGAGTATTGTTGCGAGAAGCACAGCACTGAGCTTAGTTTTCAATTATCGACTGGCTTCCTCTGCCTTCAGTTCGGATTCAACGGGTTCCGAAATATATATGCGTTGGGAGAGCCATTTTTCGATTTTCCTGTTAGCAGAGGGGTTCCCTTTTGACGAAGAGGCTCTCAGGCTCCTGATCTAAGTGAGAGAGAGTTGCTTGGTGGTGAGGATGGCCCGGCTTATCTGGCGCCCACTTGCGGTCTTCGCACTTCAGGTTTTCACTTGTGCCATCCTGACTTTGATCATACGTCCTTCTAGCAATCGTACCCGCCTACCGGATAGCCGGAGGTGCAACCTGCTATATTTGCGGGGTTAAGGGTGCTTTGTCCTTCGTAGAGGACGGGTGGGTAGGAGGCTATGCCTGCAGGTGGAGAGGTGCTCCATTCGTATGGTTGGACCCAGTTGACGCCCACGAACCGAGATACAATACCCACCTGTGGCGTGTCGACCTTGGTGGGTTGACCGTTTACTATTCCCCCGATTCCCTGCTGCCAGTGGCCGCAGCCAGAGGTGTCACCCAAAGGCTTGGTAGGCTGTCCTACACATCGAGAGACAACGCTAAAGTTGATGAAGTCATGTGTGAAGTCACCATTGTTCCCGGACCAGGCCCAGAGAGCGAGGTTACCATTACTACGGAAGTACATGTCGACGAGAGACGCGCCAGGAGCATGGCCGAGGCCATAGCGTTGCAAGGTGAAGGATCCTCCTAGTCCGGGGGTTTGATCCCCGGTGGATGAGCAACCCGTACCCCGTACCCCCGTGTTAGACTCGCAGAGCCACGGTCCTGAGCCTATCAGTATTCCGTTCTTAAGGGGGTCGTAGGTCAGTGCGATCTTGATCTGGTCCGCTTTCATGCAGCCAGTCGGCACAGCCCCTTGGGCAACATCATTGTCCCATGTCGTGCCGGGGCAGGTCCCAGACCAGTATCGTCCCGGAATTATCGACACTGCGGTGATAGAGGATAGCGTGAAGGGCCCTGATGAGTCCAGGTTAATGTCAAATTGATGGGGGTTCATGATATGTACGTCTAATACTGGAGCAAGCAGTGCCCCCTGGATTGCCCCGGTCGCCTGGAGGGTAAGGTAGCTATATTGCACGTCCCAAGAGGTCACTGGCCTACCGTCATGCCAATACAAATCATTTCGCAGGTTAAACCTGTAAGTCGTCTGAGTTCCGGGTGGTGGAGTATAGCCTACGGCCGAGTTGTCCAGTTGCTGATGGTTTGTTGTCATCCAGTCTAGATACTGTCCGTTCGATACAGGGTTTGGTCCCCCGAGGCTATCATAGATATTCCCGAGGATCATGAAGTCCCATGGCGTGGAGGCATAGTAGGGATTCAATCTTGTCGTTGGTTGCTTAAGCGCCTGAATTATTGTGCCACTCTGAAGGGGCCTGCTGCTGTAGGCGTTGAGCCAGGTGAAGAAGTTAGGGATGCCGGCGGGGCTGTTTACCACACTCTGCCAGTTGCTGAGGTAGGCGTAGCTGTGCTTGCCAGTCCAGACAGGTATTGTGTAAGCCCCATTGCCAAAGATGACCTCTGCTTGATACCCAGCGCTTATCGCGGAATTGCTTGTGGTGTTAGGGCAATTCGCAAATGTGGGGACAGTCTGGCCAGGAGTTGGATCTCCGGAAGCACTCAAGCAAGGAGCGTACTCCATTTGCTTGCTCTTATCGTCGTAAGATGAATTGCAGAGCCAGATATAGTTGCTTGGTACCAAGTTGAGTGTTGTTGAGGCGCACGGGGGGGAGTCGAATGAACCTCCGGCCGCGAATCTACTATTGTATGTGAAGTATAGGCTTGCATCGAAAGGGTCCTCGCGTGCTCTAGCCAATAGGTCTTCGAAAGGCTGAATTGGAGTGAAACTGCCTGGACCCGCAACATAAATCCACCAGTTCTTATTGGTGCTATATCCATTGGTGGTGAACCCGGGGAATGCTCCCACAAGCCCCTCAGTGACAGTGACATACGGTGAACAACCCTTCGTAAACTGCCCGGTGAAGAGCGCGCATATCTCCTGAGCAAGCGAGTTGCCCAGATCGTTGAGTGCCTGGTTGTCTGTCCTCACAAAGATGTTGACAGTTTTTTGCACCGTCGGGATTCCCTTTAGAACGCAAGTATTATGGTCCTTGCCTGTTCCCAAACTAGCTCTCATGAAGTGGTCCGCCGCAGCGCAGAAGTCCCTATCTCCTAAGTAGGGCTGCCATGGGTTTAGCCCATGGGAGCCTCCAGTAGCCGCGGCTAGATGGTAGGCAAGGCCTCCAGAAGATCCGACGATGCAAGACGGTCCCGTTTCTGGAAATAGTTGATCCCATCCGCACGGGTTGGCGCTAGGAAGACCCTCGTTGGGAGGGACAGGATTGTCGATGGGGACTGCTTGCCCTTGGATGTTTGCTTGCGTAGTGCTGAACTGGTTCTTGTCAATTAGGTGGGCTATACCCTGACGAATATCTTTGGCGCAACTAGGTTCGCTACTATTGCCGTAATGAAACTCACAGTTCCAGAACGTGTTCACCAAATTGAACTCGATCTCCGAGAATCCGCCTTCAACCGGCGAGGTAACATAGAGCCCGGGTCTACCAGAAAAGTCAGGAACCTGTAGGGAAGAGAGCGGGGTGTCAGTCAAATCAATTGTAGATGACACTAGAGCATTGAACTCGCTTGACTCATCTACGAAGATGGAAGAAACCTCATAGTCCATCGCCGGTCCCGACGGGTACCAATTCTCGACGGGAGCCTGGTTGCCCTTGGCAAACTGGACGGATGGAAGATGGTAGTTTGCCATTTGATTGGGCAGGCCATAAAGAGATAAGATCATGACGATGGAGATCGTCAACTTTACCCCAAAGTTTCTGCCCATTCTCTCACTTGAACTTGTGAAGTTCGCCGTGTTCAGATTTAACTTTTCTTTGAGTGTGAGTGTGTGTGTTTTCGAATACAGAATAATATTGATCCGCGGTAATCGGGTCAGCTGGGACTTGGGTCTAGTAGTAGATCGTTATTGAATAGTCCACGTAGCCTGACGGACAGCTCGTCGAGGTGCACGCGTCGTTGTGGAACCATGCAACAAAAATATGCGTCGCTGCTGTTTCCGGAGGGTTTACAAATGGAATGTCCCTGAAGCCTACCCCTTCGGTTGCTGTTTCCGTTATGTCTAGAACGATAATGTAGAACGTTAGCGGTTCTGAGGCTCCCCATGAAATGGTGAGGATTCCTGCTCCCTCGGGGACTGGCCCGAAGCTTGCCGAGATATTCGCAGTTCCAGTGTCCCATGTTAATCTCGTGTTTACCACGCGGAAACCGTTTTGCAGGTTGAGGCTCCGGTTTAGATTGTCTACTTGGGCTTGTAAGGCCAAGGTCGGAAACGCAATCAAGGTTACGAGAATCAGTGTCAAGAGGACGATGCGGTATTTTGTAAGGAGGATGTTGCGAGTCCGAGTCTGTCCCTCCATCCGGTCGCCAAGGATAACTCCGCCCACGGATGCGACGAGAGAGACTAGGAAGAAACCGATTACCGCAAATCCAAGAGAAGCGAAGATAGCTTGAGGAACGGGGCCGTCTGGTGGAGCTGGAGAAACCTGGGCGATCGAGGGTGAGAAATGAATCCAGAGAACTAGTATTGCGACGGCGCTTATGGCCTGTGAAAGCAGGACTCCGAAGACGGCGTAGCGCAAGTCTGTGAGAGTGTAACCCGCTATGAAGGAAGCGCAGACTAGGAATACGGCGTAGAAGGGGAATACAAGGTAGAAGCCAACAGCGGTTCCCCCAACGTATGCTCCGATCTGGGAGATCCCGTACGCGAGAACAAGGGCTTGAGATATCCCCCAAGTAGATCCGATCAATAGAAATCTGTAGTTTTCTTTCACGAGTCGAATCACGGACTACGCTCAGGTTTTCTTGCTTATGTGATTTGTCAGCCAGACCCGAAGTCCGTGGCCTTTCCTACAGATCTCTACAAGAAATCGGGGTTTTCTCTTCACAAAAACTGAATGAGGCGAGTTCGGGCTGGAAGTTCTTAGTCCCAAGATACTCCCATCCCGTTCAGGCTATCGGGAAAGAAATGGATTATCACAAAAAGCTCTGGACCGTGGAAACCCATATCTTTCAGGCTGACGAGAAAAATACTGTCTAATGAGAGAGCTTGTTCCGAGCATCGCGGCCGCATTGACGCCCCTCATACTCCTAGTGATTCTGCTGGTCGGGCCTACTCTAGGCCTTGTGAAATGGCAGCCGTCCCTCCTATGGCACACAGAGTTCGGAGCCGTTGGCCATGGGATAACGAGTAAGGTAACTGCTATCTCTGTCGACAAGACCGGACTTTACACCGCAGGGTATCTCGGCACTTATTCCAATGTTACTGGGCCGAGCAGTTACAGTTTCCTAAACAAATTCGATTTCAGCGGTACGCAGGTCTGGTCGCAAAAGCCTAAAGACCCTGTTTACGGGATTAGCCCGGGAGTGGGTGGAGTTTATGTCGCAGGTCCGAAGAACGGCAGCTCAGCGTTTGTTCAGAAGTATGACCTCGACGGAAGCAAGATTTGGGCTGGTCAGATCAACGATCTCTTCGTTGTCCCTGATTCGCCGATCTCTGTGGGGAGTGCTGGCGTGTATGTTTCTGGTCTTGGCCCCTTGAATCCAAATCAAGGCTCCCCTAACCCTTTGAACCTGAATCAAACCTACCCAGTCATACTTGCGGGCTACGATTTCAGCGGTAATGCCCTTTGGACGCAAGCGGTCGCCAACGTGAGTTTCGGAGGGTTTGGTATGGTCTACGCAGGCTCCGGTGGAGTCTATGTATCGGGGTCAAATGACACGGGCTTGGGCCTGTTTGATACTCACGCGTTTGTGTCCAAGTACGATACAGGCGGGGCTCTTCAATGGAGGCGTCAGTTTGACGAGCCCGGCTTTGCGTGCTGGTGTGGGCCGAAGGGGATCTCAGGTGACTCGTCAGGGATTTACATTCTTGGACGGACTCACAATGCTTTTCCAGGGCAATCGTATGGTGGTTTCGAGGACACGTTTCTTAGGAAGTACGACTTGAATGGCAGTGTTCTCTGGACTACTCAGTTCGTTGCTCCCAATTCCCTCACTGCGAGTCCCGCTCAGATCTCTGTGAATCAGTCTGGTGTTTACCTGCTGATCTTCGTTGCCTCTGAATCTGTATACCCCCCGGACTTCGTGATGAAATATGATAGCAGTGGTAACCGGATGTGGTCTGTTCGGACTGAGGCATTCACGGCTACAGCTTTGTCAGTGGGTGAAAACGATGTGTATGTAGGAGGCGGTTTGGTGTCTGGTCCCAGCCTGAAAGCATACGCGGCAGCTTACAGCTTGTCGAGTTCTCTCATTATTTTTGGGGTCGATCCGCCGGTATCCTTTGTGATCGCAGGGCTGCTTGTTGGTGCTGGGGTGGTTAGCGTTCTGTGGATCAGAAAAGGGTGGAAGAAGAAAGCCCGACCCATTGCTAGAAATTTCGCCACGATTCCATGAAAGACCTGAGGAACGATCTTCCTGGTCGAAAAGTAGAGTAGCTTTGGCGTTCATGCAAGGGAGAAATGGATCTAGAAGTGGGTCGATGGTTCTCGGTGATGCGCAGGTACAGAGTCGAAGCTTCGTTTGTCCTATTCTTTGTTTTACAATGCAGATTCTTTCCTCTCTCCCTTATTCTACTCTGAACACACGGCCGACTCCATATGTGGAAAAGGCAGAAATTCGCCCTAAGAGGGACGGCGGCTCAAGGGCTTGCTCTGCTGGGTCTAGCAGTTGTGTACCCACATGCTGGATAATCTGATGTGCCGGTTGCTACGCTTGCCAAGTGGAAGATGCTTGCTGTTTCGCGAGAAGCGACTTAGGGTTCTTCTTTCACGTGGGTTTTCTGTTTGCTTGTTCGACCATATTGTTGAACGATTCATGTACTGTGTCTCTAATTTCGACAGGGACGGCATCCGTCGTGTCGCTCAAGTGTTCTTGGCAGGTTTTGCATGAAATGGATATCTTACCGTCAGAAAGGTTCGTGAGAGCCTGTTGATGCGAGGCTCCTGAAGCCTTTCTATGTCTTTCCAGATGATCGATTAGTTCTTGAGCTATTCGCTCACCCAAATCCATCACACTAGGAAACGCATAAGTTTTAGGCGGACCCTTACCATGCTGTTCGATGAGAGAGCTCCTCCCTACTATTGCTGCTGCAGTAACACCGCTCATACTCTTGGCGATACTGCTAGTCGGGCCCACCTTAGGCCTCGTAGAATGGCAGCCGTCCATCTTATGGAAGACCGAGTTCGGAACCCCGTGCGGGACCCCTTGTACCCACATCGAGAATGTCGTGATAGCTCTCGCGGCTGACAAAACCGGGCTCTACGCTTCAGGGTATCTCGGTGGGGCTGCTTCCCCACCGGTCGCTACGACGAGCACCTACAGCTTCCTGAACAGATATGACCTCAAGGGTGGTCAAGCCTGGTCTAAGAATCTTGGAAGCCTTGTAATAGAGGGGATCAGTGCGGGAGCAGATGGCGTGTACGTCGCGGCACGTAATGGCAGCAGTTCACTTGCCCAAAAATACGACCTCAACGGAAACAAAATCTGGAGCAGTCAGCTCGGGAGCGTAAGCGTTTTCACCTCACCTATCTCGGCCGGGAGAGTTGGCGTATACATAACCGGTCTCGGCCCCCTGCCCTCGAATCAAACCTACCCCGTCATTGTGCAGGGCTACGATCTCAGCGGGAATTTGGTCTGGACCAACTCACCTGCCAATGTGTATGGTTTTCCGAGTGTCTATGCAGATTCAAGTGGAGTCTATGTGACAGGTTCGAATTTTCTGGGTAAATTGGATACCCACGCCTTTGTTTCCAAGTACGATTCTAGCGGGGCCCTCCAATGGAATCGTCATTTTGACGAGCCAGGTTTCACATGCTGGTGCGCACCGACCGGTATCTCTGGTGACTCATCTGGCGTCTACGTCTTGGGGAGTACGGAGAATGCCTTTCCGGGAAAGTCTCTAGGTGGCTACATTGACTCATTTGTTCGCAAATACGATTCAAATGGCAATGTTATATGGACGATTCAATTTCTCGCCCCCAATTTACTCAGTACAGGTAGCTATCAGATTACCGCTAACTCGTCCGGCGTCTATCTGGTAGTTACCGGGAACATCATGCGATATGACAGTAACGGTAACCGTGTATGGTCTCTTTCAATGCAGCCCAAGGCTATAGCGGTCGGACAAGAAGGTCTGTACGTGGGAGGCAGTCTAAACGGCTATAACGCATTCGTGGCCAGTGTAAGCGAGTCGAGTTCGCTCATCCTATTCGGGGTCGACCCCCCCTTCTCTTTCGTGATCGCGGCCTTGCTCGTGAGTGCTGTATTGTCTAGTGTTCTATGGCTCGGAAAAGGGTGGAGGAAGAAACCCCGACCTTTACAACGAAGTCCGCCTCCAGCTACGATTCCAAGAAAAGGCCTGGAGACGTGATCTTCCTAATCGAATAATTACGCTAGCTCGCGGTTATGATAACGCAAGGAATTGCAAACCGCCTTTGTGTTATCTGGGAGTGGTGGAGGTTTTTCGGTTATTCATCGTTACGGAGATGAAGGCCTGGTCTATTCCGCGTGCCGACAATAAGATTCTCCTTCTTTTCTATTCGACTTAGGACAGATGGGATCTCGGGAGATGCGTCCGGAATCTATTTGTTGGGGAGCACTCAGAGTGCTTTTCCTGGACAGTCTTTGAGCGGTCATATTGACATGTTTGTTCGCAAGTACGACTTGAACGGTGACGCTCTTTGGACGATTCAACTCCTCGCCCCTTATTCCACGGGAGCAAGTGACGAACATATCTCTGTGAATCCGTTTGGCATATTCCTGTTGGTCTCCGGGAGCCTCTTGAGATATGATAGCAACGGTAACCGTATTTGGTCCCTTCCACTGCATAAGACAACCGGTGCTCTGTCAGTAGGCCAAAACGCTGTGTATGTGGAAGTCCCTTCGCGATCCGATCCTGGCCAGAAAGTGTCCGTGGCAGCCTATAGTCTATCTAGCTCTCTCATTCTCTTCGGAGTCAACCCACCGTTTTCCTTCGTGATCGCCGGTTTGCTCGCCAGCGCTGCAGCACTCAGTGTTGTATGGCTCAGAAAGGGGTGGAAAAAGAAAGTTCGACGGGCTACACAACGTCCGTTAGTAAGGACTAGCCGCGACTTGGTAACGCTTTGAGGCAAGAACCGAATTTGAGGTACAGCTCCATAGCGCCGATATTGTAATCGAGGTTCAATTACCGTCCCTCTCCAAACCACGTTCTGTAGTTCTAGGTCATTGTGATTCAGTGCAAGTCTTTGGTCATTAGAGTGAAAGTCTGGAGGGAAAGAATAATACTTGGCAAGGACATTTTTTCTATTACAGGAATGGCTGGTTCTAGTCCGGCTCGGCGCAGAAAGTCGCGTCGTCGAATTTACACAGCACTTCTCTTGACAGTTATCATAGTGATAGGTGTCTACTTTCTGTACTTCGCTCCGGGTCCTCCCATCGTCGTCGATTTCAGTTTTCAAATGTCGATCCAGATATCGATACAGGCACCGAACGGCACAAAGGTTTCGTTCCTTGGCCAGGATACGCCCGTAGGTGTCGCGGGATATCCTTGGCACAATCATACGTATGATGGTCAGGGAGCTATCATCAACAATGTTGCCCATTATCCTGTTTATTCGGAGCAGAATCCTGACCCGTACCCCGGCTACACTGTTATTCATGTCGCGTCGACAGTGAATCGTCTGTATTTCCTATCCGACTACTTTTCCGTGTGGGGTAAACCGTTGGGACAGAACAATACTGCCGGTATTCCTGCTCAAGGGAGCAGCTACTGGCAAATGTGTACAGGGAAGCCTCCGAATCAACAGCTGGGGCATTGGGGCCAAGAAGTTCTGACCTCGACCTTGAGAGTTACAATAGTCTACTTTAACTCGACCAAAGGACCTGGATGCCTCTAGCTACTCGTGCTCCCACGATCATCTCTCAGCTTGAAGCCGCACCCAAAACCCCTGGATACAAGAAGATATCTGCTATTTCACTCGACTTGAAGTAGCCATGCGAGAAGTTCAATCCTCTCCCCGATTTATCTGCTCATTCACAGTTCCAGGATCTTTCTCGCTATCCCCAACGTCGCTTGACTTTAGAAGCGGGCGGTGGTCGAGCGATTCTTGAAAAGTTAAAACGTTCAAGGGGACTCTCTCCAAATCAGACCCACGGTGTCCAGTGTTTTCTTTCGAAGGCTCGGATTGTTAGGGATCGTCCTATTGCTTCTTGGAACCTCGCTTACATTCTTGGAACGGGTGCCGCTGGTTCGTGCTCAGGTGACTGGGGAAGTTTGTCTAACAGAAATTGCGTCCACCGGATGTCCTGCTATGGGTCCTGTATTCAACGGACCGCTGAGCGTTCCTGTGACCCAGCTTAGAGTCGCGGTGTTCATTCAGGGTTCTGACAGTCTTAATGGCTTTGATATCACTTTGAAAAGTGATCATAACACTCTGAAACCGGCCGAAACTGATCTTACTGGGACTGTTCTCCCAGGTAGTGTCAGCATAATTCTGGATTGCGTTGGTGGTGTTAACAGAACCCTTTCGCCTTGCTCCTCAACTGATACAGCGGATACCCTTCGGCTCGCAGCTGTCGGTCTTGGACTAGCCACACCCAGCCCAACTACTGGGCTTCTCTTTACCGCGACATACAACATCACCCAAACCACCGCTAGTGGTGTAGCTATCGGCTTTCAGACCGGTTGTGCGACCTCTAGCGTTGCAGGCACGAGCAGTGTTTGTGTGACGATCTCGAATGGAACGGTTACACCAGACTCTGAGACTGTTCAATCTGCAGATTTCAATAATGCTGCGCCTCCTCCGTGGATATCGATCTCTTCCAGTGCTAGTATGATCAGGATTCTGGCCCCTGGTGTTTCTGGGACTGCAACTATCACAACGTCTGGCCAGAATGGGTGGCCGGGGTTTAGCACCGACTCAATAGCGTTCACGCATCGAGAGACGCCTGGGCTGTCGGTCGTCTTTCCCACTAGTTGCGGTACCAGCGCGACATGTTCTGCGATTTTAGGCCTCAGCTCAATGTCTGAGGGCGCTTACACCGTCACGGTGTTTGGAGAATATTCTGCATATGATCCGACCGAATCGGTCAATGATCATTTGGTTGCAACTGTTACGGTAAAGATCCAGGTTCAGGCATTTACAATCTCAATTAGCCCCGCGAACATGAGTTTCGCTTCCGGTTCATCCATCTCGACAACTGTTAATGTGGGCTTTGGTTCTGGTTTTGCTGGTACTGTTCTTCTCGCCACAACTTTGCTCCCTGCTAGCGGGCTCACCGTGAGCTGTTCCAGCTCCAGCGTCGCAGCGAGTTCTCCATCATCCACTTGCACCTTCCGGAGTTCTACGCCCGGGAACTATAACGTGACCATAACGGGTACGAGTGGCCCATTCTCCCACTCGGCTAACGCAACTGTCAAAGTACTCTCTATTGTTCAGCCTCCTACGAGTCCCAGCGGGATATTTGGTCTTCAGCCCCTCCAATTCTTGGGGATAGTTGTCGGAGTGGTTGTAGCAGGCGGACTGGTTTTCCTATTCTTCAGAAGACGCAAACTGCGCCCCGTCTAACGGTTCTTGTCGCATTGCTTTAGCGGGTCCAACGCGTCAGAATACCCTTGGCGCAATTGTTGGCCTTTTGCTTCTTTGATACTGGCGGGATTCTTAGTGTATCCAGAGATTCCGTTTCGGAGTTGATAAGTTGCGATCGTGCCGAGTATAAACTTAATACAGCCGCGAACTCTGATCTTTTCAACTAGAGCGGCTGTCTGTTTGAACAAACATCTCTTCTTGTTGTTTATCCCCCTTCTCATCGCAACTGTCGCCCTGATTCCCAGTATTCCGAGAGCCCACGCCCTGATTACTGGGCAAGTGTGTCTCGCAGACCCCACTACTGTCAATCCAACTGCTCCTTGCCCCGCTTCACCACCCATCTTCAACGGTCCTCCCCCCACAACCGTTACTCCGCCTCAAGTCTCACCCACCCAGTTATTGATCGGGGTCTACATCCAGGGTTCCGATGTGATGAACGGTTTTGGTGTGACCCTTCTCGCAGATAATACTCTCCTCAAGCCTGCGGATGTTGATCTTACAGGGACTGTGCTAAGCCGGGTCGCGGCGCCCACTGTGGTCGCAGAATGCATTGCAGGTCTTTCGAAGATAGGTACATGCGACCCGACAACTGATACTGCGGACACGATTCACTTCGCCGTCGCGGTATTAAGCGGCACAACAACATCGCCCACCACCGGGCTGCTATTCACAGCTATCTACAATATCACCGGGACGAGCCCGGCCGGCGGGATCCCGGTTGACTTTCAAACCGGCTGCGGTTCCAGCACAAGCGTCCCGGGAGGCGTCTGCGTGACCATCGTGAATGGTTCACCACCACCAAATGCTGTGGACCCCGAGACGGCTCAAGCGGGCAGTTTCGACAACTCTACTCCACCACCATGGCTTTCGATCTCTTCAAGCACCACAACTATTGGTCCGATTATTGGTGGCGGTGTTTCCGGAACTGCTACGATCACGACGACCGCTCAAAACGGATGGCCTCCAGCATCCGGTTCTGATTCTATTTCTTTCACGACCAAACAGACCTCCGGCCTGACCGCCAGTCTTTCGGGCGGTGGCAGTTGTGCCCCAGCAGCATGTTCTATCACTTTGACTGTTAGTGCCGCCGCGGGCAACTATACTGTGACTGTGTTCGGGAAATACTCCACGATTGATGCCGGGTCCACTCTGACAAGTACTCTTGTTGCCCCAGTCACGCTTTCCGTAATGGTTGAAGACTACAGCATCACTGTTAGTAGTACGACCGTAAATATTCCTCCAAACGGAGCAACATATGGAGCCGCTACAGTTACCGTAACCAGTCTCAACCGCTTTTCAGGACCTGTTACCGTTAGCACTTCCGCCGTCGCCCCTGTAGGTCTCACCGTATCCTATAGTCCGTCGACGTTCACGCTAACAGCTGGCGGGGCCGAGGTTACAACCATCAGCCTTAGCTCGACGACAATGAACAGATATCTTCTCACTGTAAAGGCTGTCAGCGGTTCGCTCACCCGAGCCACCCCTGTTGTAAGAGTTTTCGCGGACAGTTTCACAGTTACGGCCAATCCCAGCACGTTTTCTTTCAACGCAGGCGATCCCGCGTCCACCATTCTTACGTTGCAGAGCTACCCGATTGGCAACACGAATTCCGGTTTCGCCGGGACTGTAACTCTCACCAATTCTACGGCTCTCGGCTTGGGCCCCAACTCTCCGTGCCCGGCTACGGCCACTCTGACGGCTGGCGCATCGACAACTGTAACTTGCAACTTCAACTCTCTCAAGGCCGGCACTTACTCTATGACGATTACGGGCTCTGGCGGATTCAACGGTGCGATCATAAACTCTACGACTCTAACAATAACCGTTATTCCTGTTTTCGGCCTCTCTGCGAATCCTGCAAGCTTGAACGTCAACGCAACTGTTGCAGGGACATCGACAATAACCGCCTCAGATCAAGGCGGCTTCAGTGGAACGGTAGATCTCTCTTACAACGTCTCTCCGAACACTGGTTTGACCTGCACGTTTACTCCAACTAGCATTGCTGTTCCTTCTGGGGGCTCAGGTACCTCAACTCTCAGTTGTACAGGAACCGCAATTGGAACATACACTGTTACAGTCACCGGGACCGCAGTAGGACTTACGCCCAAGACTGTCACTGTGACCTACACGGTTCAGGACTTTTCTGTTGCCGCGGACCCTGCTTCGCCGGATCCTGTTCTTGCAGGCGCGACAACCACATCAACCATCCACGTTCTCCCACTGAACGGCTTTACCGGCACAGTCACATTGTCTGTGTCGGCCTCCACTCCAGCCGGCGCGACATGCTCACTTAGCGTGACCAGCCAGCACTTGGGTCCCTCGTTCACCTCTTACCTGACCTGCCAAGCTTCCGCGGCAGGCGATTACACGGTAACAGTTACCGGGACGAGTGGATCGTTAACCCATACAACAAGCGCTGTTACGTTCACGGTGGAGACGTTCACGATTGCCGCTTCCTCTCCTGCCCTCGTGAACGTTGGTGCCTCTGGAACTTCGACTATAACCGTGACTGGCGCCAACGGTCCCCCTCAGACAGTTAGCCTATCGGTTTCCGCTTCCACTCCTGCAGGTCTAACCTGCAACCTTGCGAGTAGCGTTACGGTTCCTCCTACTGCAACTCCAGCACTGTCCTGCACTGCTCTCGTTGCCGGTGACTATTCTGTCGTCGTCACGGGCACCTTTGGTAGCGAGTCCCACTCGACAGCCACTATCGCTTTCCGTATGGCTGACTTTGCAATCGTTGCCGGGTCGGTTACCCCCTCATCTATCAACATCGGTTCGACCGGAACCTCCACCGTTACTCTGACCAGGATTAACAGCTTCTCGGACAGCGTCTCACTGTCAACCTCGGTGACCCCGAGTACTGGACTTAGTGCAAGCTGTTCTCCTCAAACTCTTACGGGATCGGTGAGTTCAACCTGCACACTGAGCGCGTCAGCTTCAGGTAGCTACACTGTGACTATAACGGGCGCCGATGGTTCGCTCTCGCACTACGCTGCTCTCACGGTCACGGTTGCTGCTGCAGACTTTTCTCTCTCCGCCAGTCCGACTAGTGTTACCTTTGCCGCGGGTGTTACCGGTTCTATTACGACTGTGACTCTAACTCCCCTGAATGGTTTCGCCGGGACTGTGAGTTTTGGCGCCTTTGTCTCTCCCTCTGTCACGCCGGGTCTTGATGTGAATTGTGCTCCCCAGACTATTACTGGTGGTACCACCTCAGTTTGCCATTTCTCAAGTCAATCTCCTGGCACCTACACTGTAACAATCAGAGGTACTAGCGGGACCCTGTCTCACGAGGTTACCGTGAATGTTACTGTGAACCCGGTATCGCAGACCTCAATCCTCGGATTGGACCCTCTTACGTTCTATGCAATAGTGGGGGTCGCAGTCGTTGCAGTTGCAGGAGCATCGCTAGTGGCCATCCGGAGACGCGCGTCTGCACGCCAAGCCAAGAAACCACCCACTGGTTTCCAGAACCGTGGAGTTGTACCTGGCAAGTCTTCGCGCTAGTCTGCGACGCGCCAGTCGACTATTGAAGTTCAACGACAATTATCCAACCATGTTCTAGAATACGCTTGACGACGAAACCAATCTTGGATCAACAATCTTGGGCTGATTTCAGCATCTTAACGAGATTAGCCAGAGAATCGCTTGGTTTTCCTGCGGTATCTTCCGACTAGGATAATTCCTATCAGGCCGGCACTGATTAGGCTTACAACCGCGCTGGGAATGAGGAGGGAGTCGATAGAGCTGTCCGGCTCCCAAAGACTCGTAGATGACATAGTCACGTGTAGAACTACTTCTCCGTTCAGGCTCTTGACAATTTCGGTAAACATGCCTGTAGAATAGTCCCAGTAAAAGTCCTCGAAAGTAGTGCTTGGCGGAGTCGTCTCGGTGTAGATCTGCGATGAGTTGTAGGCGTGAACGTGGGCTATTTGGCGTTTCGCGGAGACATAAGGGCGTGTGGTAAGGTCTTGTATGGTCAGATTCTGGTAGTGATGATCGCCCGGGTACACTGAATCTCCCAGCTGCTTCTGTGGAGAAATCACAAAATATTGGCCGGACGATGGCAGGGTAGGCCCTGTCGAGATGCTGACGACGACTGTTTCCATGGTGGTATGACCGTCGGAGAACGTGTCGAGATCGCTGAAGGTGACGTTATTGCCGTCAACTCTCTGCACTGTAAAGAGTGCGTCGACAGCCCCCTGTGACTCGTTTCCAGATAGAGCATAGTGAGCCCAGTTGCCCGGGGATAAGGCAGGAGACGCCCCGTGTACATCTCCTACGGCGGATAATGATGTTGGGAACAGCATCATACAGAAGAGCAGAAAACATACCGTTGTGAGAATCCGGTGATTTGTCAATTGGCGGGGATGTTTGGAGGTGGTGCCCTGATGCAACTTCCGCCACGCTCCTCAAAATACGATAATTAACGGTCTGACCGTCCTTTCAACTGAGATAGGGGACGGTCGAAACTCAAAAACGTGATGGTCAAGCGCACCGATTCCTCGCCTGGATGTGAATGACAAGGAGCGTTTTTCTTCTTGACGATGAGCGAGAGTCTTAGATTTGCGATCACGCGAGCGTTCTCGAACGAACGCGGGACTTCATTCGTAGTCGTTCAAGAATCTCTATCCTTGAAATTTTCTACGTCTTCGCCTAAGTCTCTTTTGGTCCAACGCTTGGGAAGTAATTCTGGTTCGCAAGTTCATTGACAACTGAGAAGGTGGTCCACTATCCGTGCTGTGATGTTAACGGTGGAATGGACTCGGTTAGCTTGTCTATTCCAAACCCAGGAAATCTGGCCCATTGCTGTAAGAGATGATCGAGCTTGAAATTAACTTGTCGTTCGTGTGGACTAGCGTCTTCGAAAATTAGTGTCCTTGAGAAGTCACTAGTAGAATTTCTGAGAGAGCGGAAATCGGAAAAGGTTTTCCAGAGATCAGCCGGGATCCCCACGAGAGTCGGGAAAGGGATCAGATCGACATGGGGCAGTGAGTAGATCTGTCAATGGAGTCCGGTGGAATTCCGTGGGAAAAGTCGAGGGGCGGTTTTAGAACCCTTCCGCCTCTATCTATTGCCTCTATCTAATGGCCATTTGTTAGTCTCTTAGACTCTGACGATCTTTGGCCCATTTTTCTTGGGATCCATTTTCAGTTTCACCGTGTTCTTTCTCGTCACGCGACGAGTCCTTGTGGGGGAGCTGCTTTAGTCCGTTCTTTCGGTGGAAGCGGGATAGTGCTGCCCGGCCTTGTCGATTGTTAGCACATAAGACGTGCTTCAAGTGTGCGATTTCCTCGCGGCAACGCATCCCTCCAGGCAAAAGATTCTCTCCGGGACGGAGTAGTTTGTTATGCCTGAGCTCCATTGATCTCCGGGAATCGGGGCTGGTATTTGCGGGATACCGGAGTAGTCTATCGCAATCTCAGGCGTCATCCGGCTATAGAGAGTCGTTGTTAGATGGAAAACTCTTATAAAGAATGCATGAGTTAGCCGACATTCAACCTAGGAAGTTACTGTATGAATAAACGGATGTTATTGTTGGCTCTGCCACTGCTGCTTCTTGCTGCGGTTGTGGCGATCCCCTGGAATGTTATGCAGGTACACGCGGCAACTGGTCTCGTTTGCCTGAATGATCCTTCATCTGTACCCAACCCGGCTGTCAACCCTTGTCCTGCTAGCCCTCCGGCGTTTGACGGGCCATTGACCACGTCGACAGGCCCTGCAACCCAGCTTCGTGTAGGCGTCTATATCCAGGGTTCGGATGCTATGAACGGTTTCGGTGTCACCCTTCTCTCGGACCATACTATTCTCACGCCTGCTGATGCTGATCTTACCGGTACGGTTCTCCTTACCGCGACTCCCCCGGGCACCCCCAGTGTTATCGTAAAGTGTATTGGTGGTATTCTCAAGGCCGGTTCGACCTGTGATTCTACCACTGATAGTGTGGATACGATTCATTTTGCGGCTGTTGCCGCGTTAGGCTCTATTACTCCCTCGGGTGTGACTGGGCTCTTGTTCACCGCTGTCTACAATATCACCGGGACGGCACCCGCGGGTGGTATCACGATCGACTATCAGACGGGTTGTGTCAATACGAGCGTGTCGGGTTTCTGTGTTACAATCACGAACGGAACTCAGGTCCCCAACACGGAAACCACTAACAACGGTACTTTTGACAATAGTGCTTTTGCGACTTCGATCTCGTGGATTACGATCGCTGTCAGCCCGGCGACTATTGGTCCTGTTACTCCGACGCTTTCCCAAACGTTCACTGTTACCGCTTCCGCTCAGAATGGTTGGCCGACGGGGCAGACTGATCTCGTCTCGTTCAGTTTCCAGTCGACTCAGGGGCTTAGCGCGTCTTTCAGTCCGACTAGCTGTGCTACCGGAGGTTCTTCGTGCAGTGTTTCCTTGACTGTGGCTGCGAATAATGCGCCTGGAAACTATACGATCACGGCGTTCGGTAATTTCAAGACGGTTGATTCGGTGACTACGCTAACGAGCACGCTAGCTTCTCCATTTACTGTTTCGATCCGTATCTGGGACTTTAGCGCTGTTGTGAATCCGAGTTTGCTTGTTGTTGCGCCAGGGGGGACGGCGACAGCTGTGCTTAACGTGACGAGTCTGAACCGTTTCCCAGGCACGAGCGCTGCTGTTGCGATCAGCGAGACCTCGAGTCCTGTTGGTCTCTTGTTCACGTCTACGGCTGCTCCTAATTTGACTCCGAACCACTTCGTTCTTTCGACTCTGACTTTCAAGCAGCCTGGCGCTGCGCCGTTCCCGTTCGCCAGCTACTCCGCCACCGTCAGCGTTGTGGTGTCCGGCACTACCCACACCGTGGTTGTTCCTGTCAAGTTTGGCAATTTCACCATCTCCGCGAGCCCCTCCCCGGTCTCCTTTGCGCCTGGCTCGACAGGCTCGAGTACTCTGAGGGTGCAGAGTAATCCTGCTGGTGATTTTCTGATTGCTGCTCGTCCTACGAACGTGGCTTTTCTCACGACCGGCTCGGCCACTTCAACGGTCACGGTGACTGCGCTCAACTTTAGCGCCCCTGTCGCTTTGACGGTTACCGCCTCGGATCCATCTGTTACTGCTACGCTTAGCGCGACGAACTTTGCCACAGGCGCGGGCAGTACGACTCTGACGTTGCGGGGTACGACTGCAGGTAGTTTCTCTGCTACTGTGACGGCGACTAGTGGGGCGACGAGTCATTCGGCTGTTGTTAGTTTGACCGTTACGAATCCTGACTTTACTATTACTGCTCCTTCGACCGTGGTCTCGGTTCCTGTCGGTACGGCCGGTACGTTGGTGCTTACTATTGCGGCTGGGAACAGTTTCACCGGTGTAGTCACTCTAACTAATCCTCCGGCGTCTACTCCTGCTGGTTTGACGTGCTCGCTGTCCGTGACCAGCATTACCCTGGGTACGTCAGGAACCTCTACGCTCTCCTGCACTGCGACGGTTGCTCACGTCTACACTGTTACGGTTACTGCTGCGAGCGGAGCTGTCACTCACACTTTCATCGTCAACTATATCGTGCCGGCGATTGTTGCCGCGAACAATAGTCTTGGCTTCTCTGGTGTTGTGAAGCTGAGCAATTCGACTAGTCCAGCGGGTCTTCTCACAGTCACATGTGCGACCACCAGCGTCACGATAGGCTCCGGTGGATCGGCCCTGGACAATTGTACGTTCAGCTCTTCGACCCCTAACACCTACCTTGTCACTTTCACGGGAACTAACAATACGAGGGGCGGTTCGGTCACCACCTCCTTTGTTCTTACTGTGAACGTTGCGAATGCTGGTGGTTTCACCCTGGCCGCGAACCCGACGAGTGTGACTGTTAACGCGAACGCTGCAGGCCTTTCCACTATAACCGCTACGGGCACAGGATCGTTCACTGGAACTATCACTCTAACTCCCACCGTGAGCCCGTCTACAGGTCTTACTTGTCTGGCAATGTCCAGCATCAACATCGCCTCGCCTGGCGGCTCTGGAACTTCCACCCTCAGCTGTAGTGGTGTGGTTGGAACCTATACTGTCACGGTCACAGGCACAGCGTCAGGTGCCCCAACACAGACGGCACCAGTAGCATACACCGTCCGGGACTTCTCGATAACTGCGGGCGCTGTTTCTCCGGCCCAGATTCTTGCAGGCTCTTCCGGAACTTCCACGATCACCGTTACAGCGGGTGCAACTGGTTACTCTGGCACGGTGAACCTGTCGGTTTCCGCGTCTACGCCTGCGGGTCTTACCTGCACGCTACCCCCTAGCGTAACATTCGGAACGTCGCCCCAGACTGCGACATTATCCTGCAGTGCTACTGTTGCTGGTGACTATACTGTCACGGTTACAGGTACCAATGCTGCGTTGTCTCACACTACTGCCGCGATCCTGTTCCATGTTGTAGACTTCAGCATTGCAGCCGGAGCCGTTAGTCCAACCCAGATTTTCGCGGGCAGCTCTGGAACGTCCACAATAACCGTCACAGCGCTGAACGGATTGACCGGAACTGTCAATCTCGCAGTATCAGTTTCCACACCTGCAGGACTAACATGCACTCTTCCAGCAAGTGTTACCTTCGGAACTTCACCTCAGACTGCCACATTGAGTTGCTCTGCAGCGGCAGCAGGCGACTACACCGTGACTGTTACAGGAACAGACGCGACCCTTAGTCATACGACAGCAACGATTCTCTTCCATGTTGTAGACTTCAGCATCTCCGCCGGAGCTGTATCACCTACCCAGATACTGGCCGGATCTTCTGGCACTTCGACAATAACTGTTACAGCGTTGAACGGCTTGACCGGCACGGTCAACCTTGCGGTGTCTGTCTCTACTCCGGCCGGCTTGACATGCACCTTGCCTGCCAGCGTTACATTCGGGACATCGCCACAGACTGCCACATTGTCATGCAGTGCAGCCGCAGCAGCTGACTACACCGTAACCGTAACTGGAACTGACGGAACTCTAAGCCACACTACCGCGACAATCCTTTTCCACGTAGTCGACTTCAATATCGCTGCGGGCGCCGTGTCCCCAGCCCAGATACTAGCTGGAGCATCTGGAACATCCACGATCACGGTTACAGCGGTCAATGGATTGACCGGAACTGTAAACCTCGCGGCTTCTGCCTCCACTCCTGCAGGTCTAACGTGCACCGTACCCAACGTGACCTTTGGCACTTCGCCTCAGACTGCTACACTATCCTGTAGCGCGGCGACCGCGGGCGACTACACGGTAACTGTCACCGGTACAGATGGAGCTCGCACTAAGACGACCGCAGCAATTCTCTTCCATGTAGTTGACTTCACGATCGCAGCCGGGGCAGTATCACCAACTCAGATACTAGCGGGCTCTTCAGGCACGTCAACTATTACTGTAACAGCGTTGAATGGTCTGACCGGAACGGTCAATCTCGCGGTATCAGCATCCACCCCTGCTGGCTTGACATGCACTCTACCTGCCAGCGTAACATTCGGAACATCCCCACAGACGGCGACATTATCCTGCAGCGCCGCAGCAGCGGCCGATTATACCGTAACCGTTACGGGAACAGACGCGACCCTCAGTCATACGACAGCAACGATTCTCTTCCATGTTGTAGACTTCAGCATCGCTGCTGGAGCAGTATCTCCGGCCCAGATTCTCGCAGGATCCTCAGGCACGTCAACTATTACTGTAACTGCGTTGAACGGCTTGACTGGTACGGTCAACCTAGCAGTATCTGCATCCACACCCGCAGGCCTAACCTGCACCCTTCCAGCGAGTGTGACATTCGGTACATCGCCTCAGACCGCGACTCTCAGCTGCAGCGCCGCTAACGCGGCCGACTATACCGTAACGGTAACTGGAACTGATGGAACCCTAAGCCACACCACCGCGACGATCCTCTTCCATGTTGTCGACTTTACGATTGCAGCAGGCGCGGTATCACCAACACAGATACTTGCTGGTGCTTCTGGAACCTCCACTATCACAGTCACAGCAGTCAATGGACTGACAGGAGCAGTTGGATTGTCGGTGTCAGCTTCCACTCCAGCTGGTTTGACATGCACTCTGCCTGCCAGTGTTACTTTCGGAACTTCGCCTCAGACTGCGACATTGAGTTGCTCTGCAACTGCTGCGGGCGACTATACTGTCACAGTAACTGGAACCGATGGAACTCTCACTCATACGACTGCGACGATTCTCTTC
>Ga0209157_1000174_pt1 | contig 57725 bp, 50 predicted proteins | sample GraSoiAngelo_135_FD_185892 | JGI IMG/M metagenome (GOLD analysis project Ga0209157, IMG submission 185892) | Grasslands soil microbial communities from the Angelo Coastal Reserve, California, USA - 14_0929_05_40cm (SPAdes) (version 2) | ecosystem: Environmental > Terrestrial > Soil > Grasslands ... | reverse complement strand
TAGAGCGCCTCAATGGCGCGGCTGTACTCACCGCGCAGATAATAGAGATAGGCAATGTTGTAATCCGCCTGTGCCACGAGAAGTGGCATGTTGTTCTGTTCGCAGAAGGAACGCGCCCCGCGATAGGCCGCCAGAGCACGCGGAAAATCGTTGAGGCTAATCAGGCAGACGGCCATGTTGCTGAGAACGACGGCGATTCCTTCCGTGTCTTTGTACGGCAGCAGGCTCGCATAGGCGCGTTCATAGTGTGCGATCGATTCTTCGAAGCGATCCTGACGGTGATAGATGTTGCCGACGTTGATTTCCAAACGGGCCAGGCGCCAGGAGTCGTTCAGACGAGTAAATATCTCCTTAGCACGCTCCGCGGCCTGAAATGCCTGGTCGTACTCCCCCACCAGGATCATCGGTTGGATAGAACCGCTTAAAGTTCGCGCGGCTTCGTTCCAATTGCCCAACGATTCATAAAGCCGGATAGCTTGCTGATGATGCTCGATGGCAGCGCGATTATCCCCAGAGGAATAGAGAGCGTTGGCCATTGCACGCAAGCCAAGCGCCAAAGCTTCTTTGCGACGCAGACGCTTCGCGATGAGCACGGCGGCCTCGGCCAGGTGGAACGCTTCTTGTCTGCTTATGCGAACCTTTTCCCAGACCAGTTGGGCGAGACGCTCGACAATATCCTGACGAAGCAGGGTCTTGTGTTGGACAAGGAACTTGCGGCGGGCTGATTCGCTCGATAATTGCCCCAGCTCGGCGATCAAGGAGTCCGTAGAGTTTTTCTTTTGAGTTGCGGGCATCAGCCAAAACCCAGTTGTTCGAGTTGCGCGCGCAGCCGCTCGAGACATTTCTGGCGTGTAAATCCAATAGAGCCGACAGCCAGGCCAAGTTCCGCCGCAACTTCCGTGTACGGCCGCGAGGGAGTTTCAAAGAACAAGAGCTCGACCAGACGACGACATTGTGGCGTCAGCATCGCCATGGCCTCTCGCAGCATTTGCTCTTCCTGTGTCTGCTGAACCAGATTATCGGCGATCGCGGGCGTTGCAGGCTCCGCAAGATCTGTCTCCCCATCGCGGCTCACCACGCGCTGACTATACCGCTTCCACCGGTAAGATTCGTGGTGCGCCACTTGCATCAGCCACTTGGGCAGCGCGCGCGGCTCGCGCAATTCGGGCAGACGCACGAGAAGCTCCGTACAGGTTGCCTGAAATACGTCCGCGGCTTCCTGCCGCGACAATCCGTATTTCACGGGGATTGAGTAAATAAGTGCCTTATACTTGTCGATGAGCGACGCCCACGCATCCTCATCACCTGCGAGACATGCTTTGACGAGGCGTGTGTCGTTCCACGCGGCCGGCGGCTTCTTGGCCTTGGTCAACGAGGGGCTCATCGAGTCGCATTCTCCGTCCCATTCTTGAGATAGAGCTGCTCCACGTTCCAGAGTACGTAAGGTTCCAGGACGGCGGGACGGAAATTGCCGATGGAATTCTTCGCGCCTGCAAGAATGTTCGGACTCGCCAGGAATATCATCGGCTGATTTTCAGCGAGGATCTCCTGCGCGCGGTCATAGAGCTTCTTCCGCTGTTCGAAAGTGCGCGCGGACATTTGTTCCTCAATCAGGCGGTCGATTTCGGCTTCCCATGGAGTGGCGGGATGCGCCTGCGAGGGATTCCATAAGTGCAATCCGCCGCTCGATAGCCAGACGCTGATATCTGAATTCGGGTCCGCATCATAGCTGGCTATCCCCATGATACAGGCATCGTAGTCCCTGCTCTGCGTGACACGATCGAGGAGAGAGCGAGACTCGAGCGGCACAACCTGGACGCGCATTCCGAGCTGCTTCAAGTCGTCCTGGATGAGCGCCGCCATCTTGGCGCGGTCCGCGTTCGAAGAGCTGGTGAGGATGGAGAATTCCACGGGCTTCCCGTCTGAATCCAGGAGCGTTGATTCTCCGTTGGGACCATTGCTCCAGGAAAAGCCGGCCTCCTTGAGTAGTGCGCGTGCGCGCTCGAAGGACCACGCGGGATGCGGGAGTTTTTCATTTCCCCATCGGCGATTGCCGGGTGCGACCAGGCCCCATAGGGCGGCGCCGCGCCCCTGGTAGACGAGACGAACGATCGCTTCGCGATCCACGGCAGCGGAAACCGCTTGCCGGAACTTCACTTCGCGGAACCATTTTTGTTTCCGCTGCATCTCCGGCGATGTTTTTTCGCCGGCGTCATTCAGATTGAAGAAGAGAAAGTTGTACTCCAGGCCGGGTCCGGCGTCCGTCATGGTATACCCGCGCTGCTGTCGCGATAATACGGAGAAATTTTCCGCACCCAACTGGCTGATCATATCCGTTTCACCCGACTGGAACTTCAGGACCTGGGCATCTGCGTTTGGCACGAATAGAAATACGAGCTCATCCACGTAAGGCAGTCGATTGCCTTGAGCGTCCGATTTCCAATAGTAAGGATTGCGCTCAAGCACTAATCGTTGCCCGGCAACGTACTCTTTCAACCGGAACGGGCCGAGCCCCGCCCATTGATCCGCAGCCGTGGCCAATGATCCACTCTGCCCCAGCTTCCCCTCTTGGTAGGGTTTTTCGAGGAGATGCCGGGGAAGGATTGCCAAGCCATCGAACAGCCTTTCGCCGACGCCGTAAGTCTTCGCCAATTGAAAGACGACGGTATGCGCGTCCGCCTTGCGCACGGTGATCGGTTTTCCGCTAACAATCAAGAGATCGCGCTGCGGAGCGTGTACGTTTTCGTCGAGGTAGACACGGAAGGTGAAAAGCACATCATCCGCATCCAGCGGCTGCCCGTCGGAAAATTTCAAGCCCTGCCGGAGCACGATTGTGTATGAGAGGCCGTCTGGCGAGATCTTCCAGGACTTGGCTAACGCAGGTTCCGTTTGTTGCCTCGCGCGGTTGATATGGACGAGGTCGGCCTGCATTACGCCAATGACTTCACGGGATCGCGCGTCAGCGGCAATCAAGGGATTCAAGGTCTTCGGTTCGCCGCGGAGCGACACGACGAGGCGCCCTCCTGGCCTGCCCACTTCCCCTGGGAGCACGAGTAATTCTTCTTTTGTAATTTGCTCCTGTGGAAAGGCAATCGCCGGGGGGCCGACAAACACGAAAAGCGACAGGAGCACGGTCGGGCAGATCCAGCAGCATTTGAGATTTGCTGTCACTCTTTTCACGTTAGATTCCCCAGATTCTCGATTCTATCTTGTATGCCGCTCCTCGCTCCTGCAACGAGCTCGCCAGACCCAAGTATCCTAGGAAGAACGGCACCATTGCCAGCGCGGGCAAATATATCCACCAGTAAGAGACTAAAACGCTGTATTGCTGAAGGCTTGAGAGAAGATTTCCCCAACTTGGCACCGGCTCTGGGACACCCAAGCCGAGAAATGAGAGGGTCATCTCCGCCAGCACATACTGTGGTATCAGAATCGCTGCTTGTGTCAAAAGCACGCTGGAAGTTTCCGGCAGAATATGCCGCCGGAACAAGTATCCATGGGTTGCTCCGAAGCCCCGTGCCGCGCGGACGAAGTCCCGTTCCTTGGCGCTGAGTACGACTCCGCGAACAAGCCGCGCCGGCCGGGCCCAACCCACTATTCCAATAACAGTGATGATCAAAAAGAAAGCTCTAAGTGGGCTTACGGCCAGCGGCAGGAAAGCGCGTATCGCGAAAAGGACGTACAGCCAAGGCAACGCCATAAAAAGCTCGGCAAGGCGCATGAGCAAACTATCTCTCCATCCACCGAAAGATCCTGCCACGGCGCCAATGCACAAGCCGATGCTCAAGGTGATTCCTGCCCCTAGAAGGCCAGCGAGCAGAGACACCTGTCCACCGAAGAGTAGTCTTGAGAGCTGGTCGCGGCCATAAGCATCGGTGCCGAGAAGGTAGATTCGTGTGTTCTCGAGGCCGAAAAGGTGCCTTCGGCATGGCAGGAATCCCAACAAGCGGTAGCGAGCCCCCTTCATAAAAAACCTTACGGGCTGAGGTTCCGTTGTGTTTTCCACATACCTGTCGAACGAGCCTTCGCGCAATTTCAGCGCATAGACAAAAGGCCGCGCGTGGAAATGCCCTTGACCATCTATGAGATGAAACCGCATGGGTGGTAAATACGGGCTTTTGCGATCTTGCTCCACGGGATCATACGGAGCGAAGAAACCCGCAAAACCCACAATTCCGTGTAGCACGCCAAGGGTGACCAGCCATCTCGTAAGAACGCGACGCACTCTCATCGTGCGTTGCTCTCAGCCCGGATTCGGGGATCAGCCCAATAGAGGAGCATGTCGGCAAACAGATTTCCTCCGACCAGGAAAAATGTCGAGAATAGCATGCCTCCGATGACTACGTATAGATCGCGCGCCAGTATGGCCTCCAATAACAGCGGTCCGAGCCCCGGCCAGCTCATCACGACTTCAATGAGCAGCGATCCACTCAACAATACACCTATGCTAAAACCAAACAGAGAGATGAGAGGATTCGCGGCGGCCGGAAGCGCGTAGCGATATAGAAGCGTGCGTTTCGGAATGCCATGCCCCAATGCCGCCAGAAGAAACGGAGCGTCGAGCACATCAGCAACGCTTGCGCGAACATGGCGAACCAGCAGCGGCAGGGTTGACAGCACAAGGGCCGTTACGGGCAGAATCATATGCAAGGCTAGATCGCGCAGTTTATTGGCCGGCGATAGGGTTTCAAAGTCGACGGAAGCCATCCCTCCCGTGGGAAACCATCCACTCCTTACCGCGACGATTAAGAGTCCAAGAGCAAGCGCCAGGTCGGGAATTACGAGAAGCACGGCAGTTCCCCAGGAGAGCAAGCGGTCCGACAGTCGACCAAGACGCTCCGCGCTCCATACTCCGAGAGGCAGAGCGATGGCCCAGGCGAACAACGTGGATGTGATCGTCAGTAGCAACGTGTTCCGCGCACGAACCACCAGAAGTGGTGCAACGGGCCCGTTATAGGCGAAAGAGAATCCCATGTCGCCGTGAAGCACGGAATTCAGCCAGGACGCGTAGCGAAGAGGAAGCGGCTTGTCGACACCGTATTGAGCCCGCAGCGCGGCCACGGTCTCTGGAGCAATCTGTGGGTTCAGACGCATTTCGTCAAAGTAGGTTCCCGGAGCCAGCGCCGTAAAAAGGAAGGCGAGTACGGACGCGCCAGCCAATAAGAAAAAGGCATGACCAAGCCTGCGCACCAGATAACGCATCATCGCTCCAGCGCGGACTGGTCTCCGCGCCCGATTCTAGGAACTGCCGCCAGGAGACGACGCGTAGTTTCCTGTTCAGGTTGAATGAAGATCTTATTCGGGGGTCCCTGCTCAACGATTCGGCCGCGGTCCATAACGGCGATCTCGTCAGCGAAGTGAGCAGCCATGGCCAGGTCGTGGGTGATGAACAGATACGTCATTCCCAGGGAGCCTTGCAACTCCATCAGAAGATTGGCGATTTGCGCTTGCACAGAACAATCGAGAGCCGAGAGCGCCTCATCCAGAATCAAGAGTTTGGGCTCGAGCGTCAACGCGCGGGCGATAGCCAGCCTCTGGCGCTGGCCGCCACTCAACTCCATGGGGGACCGTCCCACAATGTCTTGGGAAAGACCGACCCGTCCGAGCCAGTAATTAACGCGCTTTTTTATTTCTTCGCGATTAAATTTGCGCTGCAGAATCAACGGCTCAACTAGTACCTCGAACGCACTCCATCTCGGATTCAAAGAGCTTGCGGGATCTTGAAATATAAGCTGGATTTGCCGGCGAACTTGACGGCATGCACGCTCCTCCAGCTTCACGATGTCTTTTCCTTCGAACCAAATGTTTCCCGAAGTGGGAGATTCCAGGCAGGCGAGACAGTTCGCCAGCGTACTCTTGCCCGATCCTGACTCTCCGACAACTGCAAGCGTGGTCCCCGGAGAAATTGTGAAGGACACGCTGTCCAGAGCGAGCAACTCCTCTGGAGTGCCAGCGAGGCTCCGCTTCGTGTATCGCTTCACCAGGTTTTCAACCTTCAAGAGTGGGTGCACGTTTTTGCCTGTGGCGGTGGCTTCAACTTTCATACTTAAAACAGGAAACCGTGTGAGACACACTCAGGTTTGCCGGTGAGGGCTCACGCTCTTTGCAGATCTCCATGCGTTCTGTACACCTCGGTTCGAAGCAGCATCCCCGGATGGGCAATGAAGACCGTGAAGAATCACCAAGGATCACCGGCAGTTTTGCTTTACGACCAGTTCCGGGCTTACCGGAAACTGCAGGAATGGACTGAAACAGAGCCTTGGTATAAGGATGCCGGGGCAAGCCAAGCACGCTTTCGGCCGGACCGCACTCAGCGACCTCCCCGGCATAAAGAACCAGCACGTGGTCGGCAAAGTCGGAAAGCAAAGCAGGGTTGTGCGTGATGAAAATCATCGCGAGACCCAATCTTTCCCTGAGCCTTCGAAACACCCCTAGAATTTCCATTTGCGTGGTGGGATCCAGCGAGGCTGTCGGCTCATCGGCAACGACTACGGATGGGCCGCAGGCGATCGCTTGAGCGATTAGAACACGCTGGCGTTGCCCTCCACTAAGCTGGTGCGGGTAGGAGCGCGAAATGCGGTCTGTTTCTTCAGGAAAAATCTCCGCGAAAATCTGACGGGTCCGTTCATTGAGCGTCCTTTTCCCCCGGGATCCGTGGGCGGCCAGTACCTGACGAACCTGTTCGCCGACGCGTATGGTTGGGTGCAGGGCAAGCGACGGCTCCTGGAAAATGAGCGAAATGTGGCGGCCGCGGATAGCTTGTAGTTCGTCAGGGTTTGCTTGCAGAAGATCCTTCCCTTCGAACTGCACGGTCCCCCCTGTAACGAGTGCATTGCCGGGAAGCAGCCGCACAAGCGATCCAGCGAGCGTGCTTTTCCCGGATCCGGATTCGCCGAGGACGCCCATGATCTCGCCTGGCATTAGGCGAAAACTGACGCCTTTTAGAGCCGGGGACAGCTCGCTGCCGCTGGAGCGATACGAAACGTGGAGATCGTGGATTTCAAGAATGGCTGTCATGCGCTGGACCTGTTTTCGCCCATCCTCCAGTTCATGTTGAGGCAGGATCATCGAGCGGACAAGTCAAACATGATCGCTCGCGGACCAAAGGTAATTCTTCGAGTGTTTCTTGATAGTGTTAAATGCATCCGTTGCGATTGTTTACGAGGGTTGACTCGACATAGACTGAAGCTAGATCGTGGGGTCCCCCGTGCGTCCGTTTGGCAAGTTCTCCTGGCTCGCCTTCTCAGTTGCCGGTTTCCTGACCGGAGCGCTTTCCTTTGTTGTTGAAAGGGTCTCTCAGCCGGCGACCAGTCTCCTGTTCTCGGATCTCTTGCAGACCGCGATCATCCTCTGGGCTATCTTCTGTTTGGTTTATGTAGCTAGGCGATCCTCGGCCTACCTGCGTCAACTCTGGATGCTTCTGGCCGCGGCGTTCTTCCTGGCCTTTGCTGCGCAAGCACTGGAGACCTATTATCAGTGCTTCGCACATGCATCATCTTTAACTCCCTGGCCTTCTGACATCCTTTTCCTCCTGTGGGTGACTCCTGCAGTCATGATGTTGCTTCCGCGGCCTGACAATGAGTCGGGAGCAATCGATTGGCAGCAGGTATTGGACTTTGCCCAGATTGGAGTCGTGGCGCTGACTGCCTACCTGTATTTCTTCTATATCCCCTCCCGATGGGAGGCCGAAGGGCCGCAGATGGTTCTCAGAATCAGTCGCCTGCAATTCATTCGCGACGCTGCGCTTGCCTCAGGGTTCTTGATTAGTGCCTTGACGGACACAAAGGATTCCATTCGGGCCTTCTTTGGCAGGATGACCGGCATTTTTCTCGTCGCTGGAGTCTCGGAACTTATCTTTCTTCTTGCTCCGTACACGTCCCGGGCCGGTGCGGTTTGGACCGACGTCATCTGGTGCGCGCCCTACTTGTTTGCAACTGTCATCGCCGGCACCTGGAACCGCGAAGAAGAATCCGTGCGCCCGTACAGTGAGCTCTCGATTTCGCACGATCGTCGTATCTCAGGTCCTGCCAATTCTCATTCCTCTGCTGGTCCTTTTTATGGGCCGGCGCATCGCCGTGGAGCAAGTCACCATCGCCTGGATAGCCATCACTGCCTCCTTCATTCTTTCTGGCGCCCGTCTCATCTTAACGAATGAGAAGCAACGCAGGCTCGCGGACGATATTCTCAAGGCCGAGCAAGCACTACTGCGATCGGAGCACATGTTTTCGACAGCATTCCGTTTGAGCCCTGATGCAGTTGGTATCAGCGCGATTCCCGGAGGCGAATTTCTGGAAGTCAATGACAGCTTTACCCGCCTTACCGGTTATACGCACGATGAGACTCTCGGATGAACACCGTTGGAAATGAACGTGTGGAAGGACCCTGGTCGCCGGACAGAGGTCATGGCGAAACTCCAAAAAGAGTCGGAAGTCAGGGATGAGGAGTTTGTTTGCGTGACGAAGTCAGGGGAGAGCCGCATCGCTCAGTTTTCCGGGACCCTGATTGAATTGGACGGAAAGCGCTGTGCCCTGGTCATCGTTCGGGACATCACCACTCGCAAACAAGCCGAGGAAGCACTACGCGCCAGCGAAGAGCGTTTTCGGACTCTGGTTCGAGATTTCCACGTGGGGGTCATCTTACATGGACCGAATGCAGAAATTCAGTTTGCGAATCAGGCCGCTCAACAAATGTTCGGGATTAGCCTCGAGGAGGCCAAGGGAAAGAACTCTTCGCAGCTTGACTTGATTTCAGTGCGCGAAGACGGAACCGAGATTCCGTTTTCGATGCGGCCCGGTCCGCGCGCAATAGAGATGCGGGAGTCGATTCAAAATGAAGTGATCGGCTGGCGCTGCAAAGGTTCAAACGAAGTTCTTTGGACTCTGGGAAATGCGCTGCCACAATTTGCGGCGGACGGGTCCGTTTCCGCAGTAATCAACACGTTTACGAACATCACCGAGCGCAAACAGGCCGAAGAGGCGCTCCATCAGCTTTCCACGCGCTTGCTGCAACTGCAGGACGAAGAGCGACGTCGCCTCGGCCGCGAACTCCATGACAGCCTGGCCCAAAGCGTCCTCGCAGTGAATTTGAATCTTGCGCAAGCGACGCGTTCTTTGACGTCCCTCGACGAGCGCTCGCGCCATTCACTGGCAGAGGCGAGGCGTGTGCTCGCGGAAATGTCCCGGGAGATCCGGACCCTTTCCTATCTGTTACATCCACCACTACTAGACGAGCTGGGTTTAGTTTCCGCAGTGAAAGAGTACGCCGAGGGATTTAGTGAACGAAGCGGGATCAAACTGGAATTGGACGTGCAGGCCGGATTTGGCCGTCTGTCGCAGGAAGCAGAGACCGCGCTATTCCGCATCGTCCAGGAAAGCTTGGCAAACATCCAGCGACACTCTGGCGCACAAACGGCCAAGATTCAGTTGCGCGGCGATTCCACTTGCGTCAACCTCGAGATCAGCGATCGAGGACGCGGGATGGGCAAGGAAGCCGTCGAGCCTGGGAACGGCTCTGCAACTCGTTTGGGCGTCGGGATTCTCGGCATGCGCGAACGAATGTCACAGCTTGGCGGAAAACTTGAGATAAAATCCAGCTCATCCGGGACCACCGTATGGGTTTGCCTGCCTTTGAAATCCGAGGTTTCCAATGCGGGTTCGCATTCTCCTAGCCGATGACCATCAGGTCGTGCGGACAGGACTCCGCGCGCTTCTTGAGTCCAAGGCCGGCTGGCAGGTCTGCGCCGAAGCTGCCAATGGCCGCGAGGCGGTGGAGAAGGCTGGTCAGCTCAAGCCCGACGTCGCCGTGCTCGACATCGGTATGCCACTCTTGAACGGAGTTGAAGCCACGCGCCAGATTCGTAAGCTCTCTCCCCAGACAGAAGTCCTTATTTTGACCATGCATGACTCTGAAGTGCTGGTCCAGGAGGTTTTGGAAGCTGGCGCTCACGGTTATATTCTCAAGGACGATGCGGACCGCAACCTCATCGCCGCCGTCGATGCTCTTCGCCGGCATAAACCCTACTTATCTCCACGCGTCTCGGAGGCCGCCTCAGGCGCAGTTGGCTCGGACGGCTCGTCGTTCGGCCGGTCTTCACGAGGCCGATTGACTCCGCGAGAACGCGAAATACTGCAGCTTCTCGCCGAGGGTAAGAGCAACAAGGAAATTGCCGGCTTCCTGGGAATTAGCGTGAAGACAGCGGAGACCCACCGCGCCAACATTATGCTGAAGCTGGACTTTCACTCGATCACGGAACTAGTTCGCTATGCAGTTCGCAACAATATCATCATTCAGGGCTAAGCGTTCTGATTTCATATACCAGGACTCCTCTTAGGAAATAGTTAGAATGCTCCCTCAAAGTGGGCCGCTCTACCGATGCGATTTCTCGCCAGGGTGCGGTAAATCGTTAATTCCACCTCCGAACGAGCAGGTCGTTTCATTTTGTCGTAAAATCTCCTAACCCGTTCAGTAGCGCGGCGCATCTAAAATCTGACCTTGAGCTGCGGGTGCCCTCCTGCCCGCGACAGGAGCCAATGTGAGTCAGCCGAAAAGTCAGCTGGACCCTGACCTGCTAAGCATCAATACCATCCGAACTCTGGCGATTGATGCGGTGCAACAGGCAAATTCGGGGCACCCGGGAGCGCCGATGGGCCTGGCGCCCGTGGTCTACGAACTTTGGCAAAAATTCTTGCGCTACGATCCCGCCGACCCCACCTGGCCGAACCGCGACCGCTTTGTTTTGTCGGCTGGCCATGCATCGATGCTGCTCTATGCCACGCTGCACCTCGCGGGAGTGCGGGCCGTCAATGCTAAAGGCGAAGTGACGAAGGACGCCGCCGTGCCTATCGAGGAGATCAAGCGCTTCCGGCAGATTGACAGCCGGACTCCCGGACATCCCGAATCACACCTCACCACAGGAGTGGAGACCACCACGGGGCCGTTGGGCCAAGGAGCCGGCAACAGCGTCGGAATGGCGATTGCCAGCAAGTGGCTGGGTGAAAATTTCAATCGCCCGGGCTTCGATATTGTCAATTTCAACGTCTACGCAATTTGCGGCGATGGTGATTTGATGGAAGGTGTGGCGTGCGAAGCAGCTTCGCTTGCGGGCCATCTGAAACTGTCGAATCTTTGCTGGATTTACGATAACAATCGAGTGACGTTGGACGGTCCGGCCGAGTGGTCCTTTAGCGAAGACGTGATGACACGCTTCGTGGGTTATGGCTGGAATGTAACCCGCGTACACGATGCAAACGACCTGCGCATGCTCGGCCGAGCGTATGAGGTTTTCTCGAAAACGAACGACCGGCCCACGCTCATTGTCGTGGACAGCCACATCGGGTATGGATCTCCGCACAAACAGGATTCCTATGAAGCGCATGGCGAGCCGCTTGGCGAGGCGGAAGTCAAGCTGGTCAAGCAGAACTACGGCTGGCCGGAAGACGCTAAGTTTCTCGTACCCGAGGGCGTTTACGATCAGTTGAAAAATGGCGTTGGGAAGCGCGGCGCAGAAGCGCGCGCGGCTTGGAAAGCGAAATTCGAGGAGTACAAGAAAGAGTTTGCGCAGCTTGCCGATCAACTGAACCGCATGTGGAGCGGACAATTGCCCGAGGCCTGGGACAAGGATTTGCCAAGCTTCCCGGCCGATCCCAAGGGCATCGCAACACGCGAATCCTCTGGCAAGACCTTGAATGCGCTCGCCAAGAATATTCCCTGGCTCATCGGCGGCTCGGCAGATCTGGCCAAGTCCAACAAAACAAACTTAACGTTCGACGGAGCCGGAGAGTTCTACCCCAATCAGTATCGCGGGCGCAACGTCCACTTCGGCGTGCGGGAACACGCCATGGGTGCGATCGTAAATGGCATGACAGTGTCAAAGCTGCGCGCCTTCAGCGCCACATTTTTCAATTTCAGCGACTACATGCGACCCAGCATGCGGCTGGGTGCGCTGATGGAAATTCCGGCGATTTACATTTTTACGCACGATTCGATCGGCGTGGGCGAAGATGGACCCACACACCAGCCCATCGAGCAGCTGGCATCTTTGCGCGCGATGCCCAACATGCTGATCCTGCGACCGGGTGATGCCAATGAAGTGGTGGAAGCCTACAAGGTGATCCTGCAGCACACCCACGGACCTTCTACATTGGTGCTGACGCGGCAGGCCGTGCCAACCTTTGACCGCACGAAGTACGCGCCTGCGGCGGGCGTGGCAAAAGGCGCTTACGTTCTGGCGGACGCGGCTGGTGGAAAACCGGACGTACTCTTGATGGCCAGCGGAAGCGAAGTCTCGCTATGTGTGGATGCTTACGAAAAGCTGAAGGCTGAGGGAATCGAGGCAAGAGTCGTGAGCATGCCCTCGTGGGAATTGTTTGAGCGGCAGGACGCGTCGTATAAGGAGAGCGTTCTTCCTGCGACTGTGACCGCGCGCGTTTCCGTAGAAATGGCTTCCACATTCGGATGGGAACGTTACACCGGCCCGAAAGGCAAAATCATCGGCATGCGGAGTTTCGGCGCGTCAGCTCCGTTGAAGGACCTGCTAAAGAAATTTGGGTTTAGCGCGGACAATGTGATAGCGGCGGCAAAAGAAGTCCTGGGAAAGTGAGCCGGCGATGAAGCTCGTCATTGGCTCGGACCACGCAGGATTTCAACTGAAGGTGGCCACGGGCGACCTATTGCGCTCACTGGGACACGAGGTCCTGGACGTCGGCGCCTTCAATGAAAATCCTTCGGACTATCCGGACTTCGCCGAAGCGGTGGGCCGCGCCGTGCTGGATGGCAAGGCGGAGCGAGGCGTGCTGATTTGTGGCAGCGGTGTGGGGGCGAGCGTAGCCGCAAACAAGCTGCCCGGAATTCGCGCGGGTATGTGCCATGACACATACTCGGCGCATCAGGGCGTGGAGCACGATGACATCAACGTGCTGGTGCTCGGCTCCCGCGTGATCGGCGTGAAGCTTGCGGAAGACTTGGTGAAGGCGTTCCTGGGTGCAAAATTTACGAACGAAGAACGGCATGTGCGGCGCCTGGGCAAAGTGAGAGCGCTGGAGGCGAACTTTGCCGCGGGAAGGAAAGCGTAGAAGGCGGGCCGCGGGATGATCTAGTCTTGATTAGACTAGCGGTCCCGGGGCGTACAATAGAGTTTTGGGTCTTTCTGAGGTGCAAGGAGAATTAGCATGACCACAACAAGGACGATTCCAGGCATTTCGACAGGCGGAGCAACGAATCCGCTGAAGGGACTGCTGGCATACGGGCAATCTCCCTGGATGGATTACATCCGCAGAGATCTGCTGATCGGCGGCGGATTGAAAAAATACATTGATAGCGACGGGCTGCGTGGAATGACCTCGAATCCCGCCATTTTCGAGAAAGCGATCGCCGGCAGCAATCTCTACAACGATATTCTGAATTCAGCGGAGGCGAAGAAGCTCGACGCCAACGGCATCTTTGAGGAAATCGCAATTCGCGACGTGCAGGACGCGTGCGATATCTTCAAGCCGGTTTACGCGGAAACGAAACGGCGCGACGGTTACGTCAGTCTGGAAGTTTCCCCGTTTCTTGGCTTCGATACCAACGCTTCGCTCGCGGAAGCTCGGCGCCTGTGGAAGGCCGTGGATCGCCCGAACGTCATGATCAAGATCCCCGGCACGCCCCAGGGACTTCCCGCTATACGCCAGGCTCTCGAAGACGGCATCAACATCAATATCACGTTGCTTTTCGCGCAGTCGGCATACGAACAGGTTGCGGAAGCGTTTCTTTCTGCTCTCGAGGCCCGCGCCGCAAAGGGGCAAGATGTCAGCCACATCGCGAGTGTCGCCAGCTTTTTCGTCAGTCGCATTGATACGCTCGTTGACAGCAAACTCGATGAAAAACTGAAGACCACGACGGACGAGGCGCAGAAGGCTCTGTTCGAAAACCTCCAGGGAAAAGTGGCAATAGCCAACGCTCGGCTTACTTACAAGAAGTATGAAGAACTCTTCGGTGGCCCGCGTTGGAAGGCTCTGGCCGCCAAGGGCGCGCAGACGCAGCGCCTTCTGTGGGCCAGCACCAGCACCAAGAATCCGAGATACCGCGACGTAATCTATGTGGAAGAGCTAATCGGCGCAGACACCGTGGACACCATTCCGCCGGCGACATTTGATTCCTTCCGCGATCACGGAAAGCTTCGCCCCAGCCTGACGGAAAACGTGGAGGGCGCCGCCAAGACCATGGCCGATCTAGCGAAAGCCGGGATTTCCATGAAAGAAGTAACGGACAAGCTGATGGTTGACGGCGTCAAACTCTTTTCGGACGCTTTCAAGACCCTGTTGGGTGCGGTGAGCAAGACTGCAGGTGTCCCCGCGTGAGCCTAAACCGCCAGACCTACACGTTACCCGGCCCGCTTGCAGGTGCGATCGCCGCATGCATCGAGGACTGGAAAAAAAACAATAAAGTAGCGCGCCTTTGGGAGCGGGACGCTTCGCTCTGGACGGGTACGGACGAAAGCAATTGGCTAGGCTGGCTCACCATCGTCGACGAGCAGCTCGCGCATCTTGAAGTTCTGAAGAAGACTGCGGCGGACGTAAAGAAGGCGCGTTTCAAGCATGCGCTTCTGCTCGGCATGGGCGGCTCCAGCTTATGTCCGGAAGTTCTGCGCATGACTTTTGGGAAGATCAAGGGATTCCCCGAGCTTCACGTGCTGGACTCCACCGATCCCGCGCAAATCAAAGCCATCGAAGCAAAGGTCGATCTCAGGAGCACGATTTGCATCGTCTCCAGTAAATCGGGGAGCACGCTGGAGCCAAATATCTACAAACAGTATTTCTTTGAGCGCATCAAGGCCAAGGTGGGAGAAAAGGAAGCGGGCAACCGCTTCATCGCGATTACCGACCCGGGCTCGAAGATGCAGCAAGTGGCGGAAGCCGACAAATTCCGTAAGATTTTTTTTGGCGTGCCGAGCATCGGAGGACGGTTTTCCGCACTTTCCAATTTCGGCATGGTCCCCGCCGCTGTGATGGGCCTCGACGTCGCGAAATTCCTGCCGAACGCCAAAGAGATGGTTCAGGCTTGCGGCGCGACTTCAGCCGCCGACGTCAATCCCGGTGTGATTCTCGGTGCCATTCTCGGCGTCGCCGCGAACCAAGGCCGCGACAAACTCACCATCATCACCTCGCCTGGGATTTTTGACCTCGGAGCGTGGCTCGAGCAATTAATCGCGGAATCTACAGGAAAGGTCGGCAAAGGCATCATTCCCGTGGATCGCGAGCGCCTCGCCAAGCCAGCCGGGTATGGCAACGATCGGGTCTTTGCCTATCTGCGGCTCGCATCGAAACCTAATAAGGCCCAGGATGCCGCAGTTGAGGCGCTTGAAAAAGCGGGACATCCAGTCGTGCGCATTACGTTGCCAAATATCTACAATCTCGGGCAGGAATTTTTTCGCTGGGAAATCGCCACTGCCGTGGCCGGTTCGATTATCGGAATCAACGCGTTCAATCAACCTGACGTCGAGGCCAGCAAAATCGAGACGCGCAAGCTCACTACCCAGTACGAAGCTACCGGAAGCCTCCCTCCACTACCCAGTACGAAGCTACCGGAAGCCTCCCTCCGGAAGTCCCGTTTTTCGAAGCGAGCGGCATCAGGCTCTACGCCGACGAAAAAAACGTTGCGGCTGTACACGGTCCCAACCTTGCTGACGTTGTGAGGGCCCATATTTCGCGGCTCGGCGCAGGCGATTACTTTGCAGTCCTCGGCTACATCACGATGAATGTGGAAAATGAAAAAGGGTTGCAGGGCTTGCGGCATGCTGTGCGTGATAAGAAAAAAGTCGCCACAGTCCTTGGTTTCGGTCCGCGCTTTCTGCACTCTACCGGGCAGGCCTACAAAGGCGGGCCGAACAGCGGCGTTTTTCTGCAGATCACTTGTGACGGCGCCAGCGATCTACCCGTGCCGGGGCAGAAATACACTTTCGGTATCGTCAAGGCCGCGCAGGCCAGAGGCGATTTTGCCGTTCTCTCCGAACGTGGCCGCCGCGCCCTGCGCGTGCATCTCGGAAAGAATCTGAAGGCGGGGTTGGCCACCTTGAGCAAAGCCGTGCAAAAAGCAATCGCGTAGAATTGCCTTCAACTTTTCTAGCTTTTAGAAGTCTGAGGAGCGCGGACGATGCAACTGGGGATGATCGGGCTGGGAAGAATGGGCGCTAATATGGTCCGGCGTCTGCAAAAGAACGGCCACAAATGCATTGTCTACGACCGCAGCGCGGATTCCGTAAAGCAATTGGAAGGCGAAGGAGCGACCGGCTCGGCTTCGCTCGATGATTTTGTCAAGAAGCTACAGAAGCCGCGGGCGATCTGGCTCATGGTTCCAGCAGCGGTTGTCGATGCGACGCTTCACGATCTGGTCGGCAAGCTCGAAAAGGATGACGTGGTCATCGACGGAGGAAATTCGTATTACATCGACGACATCCGCCGCGCCAAGGAACTCTCCTCCAAAGGGATTCACTATTGCGATGTGGGAACGAGCGGCGGCGTCTGGGGGCTTGAGCGCGGCTATTGCCAGATGATCGGCGGCGAAACGAGCGTGGTAAAGCGCCTCGATACGATTTTCAAAACGCTAGCGCCCGGCCGCGGCAACGTTGACCGCACGCCCGGACGAGACAAAGTAGGCGGAACGGCCGAAGAAGGTTATCTCCACTGCGGCCCCTCCGGCGCCGGCCATTTTGTCAAGATGGTTCACAACGGCATCGAATACGGTCTGATGGCGGCTTATGCGGAAGGCTTGAACATTCTCAAGCACGCCAATGCCGGCAAATCTCATCGCGAAGCCGACGCTGAGACTACGCCCCTGCGCAATCCTGAGCACTATCAGTATGACTTCAATCTCGCCGACATCACGGAAGTGTGGCGCCGCGGCAGCGTCGTCGCGTCGTGGCTCCTCGACTTGACCGCCATTTCCCTCCTCGAACAACCGACGCTCGAGCGCTTTTCCGGCCGCGTCTCCGATTCCGGGGAAGGACGCTGGACGATTCTCGCCGCCATCGAATCGACCGCCCCCGCGCCGGTACTGACGGCGTCTTTGTTCCAAAGGTTCACGTCGCGCGGCGAGGATGATTTTGCGGCCAAGGTTCTGTCCGCGATGCGCTTCCAATTCGGCGGACACGTCGAAAAGAAATCGGGCCACTAAGCATTTCGGCAGCTATTCGACGGCTGAAGACAGGAAACCTCTCTCATGAGCGTGAACCATTCGGACATGAACCCCACGCCATCCCCATGCGTGATGGTCATATTTGGCGCCACGGGCGATCTCACCAAGCGCAAACTCATCCCCGCGCTCTGCAATCTCGCGCAAGACGATGTGCTGCCCAAACAGTTCGCCATCGTGGGCTTTGCCGGAAATGACTTTGACACCGCCAGCTTTCGAAAGATGCTGGCCGAAGAAATCCCCAAGTTCACCTCCGCGCCGCTCGATGCGAAGCTCTGGGACTGGATGGTCGAGCGCATTTACTACGTCAAAGGTGATTTCCAAGACGCGGAAGCCTACCAGCGTCTGGAACAGCAAATCAGCGAAGCCGACAAAAAGCACAACACTCTCGGCAATCGCTTTTTTTACCTCGCGGTCGCGCCTCGGTTTTTTTCCTCCATCGCTAAAATGCTGGCCCAGTGCTGCTTGTCCAAGGAAGAAAGTGGCCACTGGGCGCGCGTGATTATCGAAAAGCCTTTTGGACACGATCTGGAATCCGCGAAGAAGCTCAATCACGAATTGCAGGAGGTCCTGACCGAAAAACAGATCTACCGCATCGATCACTATCTCGGCAAAGAGACCGTGCAAAACGTCATGGTCTTCCGTTTTTCCAACAACATCATCGAGCCGCTGTGGAACCGCACGAACCATCTTTTTCAACTACTTACTATGACCGCCATGGAACCGCCAATTTCCTTCGATGCCGATGAAGTACGCAACAAGCAAGCGGAAGTGCTCCACGCCATTCAGCCGCTCGATCCGGAAGAAGTTCTCACCAATATGGTCCGCGGCCAGTATGGTGCCGGGATGATCGACGGCCAGCGTGTCGTGGGTTACCGCAGCGAGCCCGAAGTGGCTCCCGATTCAAATACGGAAACGTTCGTCGCCCTGAAACTATTGATCGATAACTGGCGATGGGCCGGCGTGCCCTTCTACCTCCGCACCGGCAAGCGCCTCGCCAAGCGCATGACCGAGATCATCATCCAGTTCCGCCGCACGCCTTTCGTACTTTTTCGCAACACCACGGTTAAGAATCTCGAAACCAATCGCCTGGTCATTCACATTCAGCCTGACGAAGGCATCTCCTTGAGTTTCGGCGCGAAAGTTCCCGGCTCAGTAATGAAACTCGGTCTTGTGAATATGGATTTCGACTACTGCACGTATTTCGGCGCTGAGCACAGCACCGGCTACGAACGACTCCTGCGCGATTGCATGGCTGGCGATGCCACGCTCTTCCAGCGCGCGGACATGGTCGAAGCAGGCTGGAGTGTGATTCAACCGATCCTTGACGTGTGGCACGCTTTGCCCGCGCGTGGATTCCCCAATTATGCGGCAGGCTCATGGGGACCCATTGAAGCCGAGGAACTGCTTGAAAGAGATGGCCGCTCATGGCGCCGCCCAGGTGAAGAGGAAGTCGACAAGCGCGGCCGCGCCGCCTTGCCGGACAGGGCCGGAATCATCACGTGAGAGTTGCGGGTTTGGATCGAGAAACGGAAGTTGCTGTGAAGGCCAGCGTCATCGCATGACGGACTCTCGCGCCAACGTCGACGTGCGAATCCTCGAAGACGCCGCCGCAATCGCCAAGCATGCCGCGGAAGAATTCATCAAGTCTGCGAACGCCGCGACGAAGGCCAACAGCTCTTTTAGTGTGTGCCTCGCCGGCGGCTCCACTCCGAAAACCCTGTATGCGCTCCTAGTCAGCGATGCGTTCCGGGCGCAGCTTCCTTGGAACAAGATACAACTGTTCTTCGGCGATGAGCGCCACGTGGAGCCCACTCATCCCGACAGCAATTTCCGCATGGCGTCGGAGGCCATGATCTCCAAAGCTCCGCTGAAACCGGAACAAGTGCATCGTATCAAGGCCGAGAACCCGGACACTGAGCAAGCCGCCCTGGAATACCAAAAGGAGTTGCATTCCCACTTCCATCTGGCCTCCGGAGATGCTCCCCCGTTTGACCTTGTCCTTCTCGGCATGGGAAACGAAGGGCACACGCTTTCCCTCTTTCCCGGAACGAAAGCTTTGCGGGATAATGGTCGGCTGGTGGTGCGCAACTGGGTGGGCAAGCTTTTCGCCGAGCGCGTTACGCTGACGGCGCCTGCTGTGAACAGCGCGGCGCTGGTAATTTTCATGGTCGCTGGCGCGGATAAGGCGCTGGCACTGAAGGGTGTGTTGGAAGGACCGTATGAACCGGAGCAAATGCCGGCGCAATTGATCGATCCAAAGAACGGCAGGCTGCTGTGGCTGGTGGATGCGGCTGCCGGAGGAATACTTTCAAGAGGCATCCGAGAATAGCTGTCCGCTTTGCGGGCATGCGGGAAAACGAGGAAAAAGAAATGGCGACCACTGCAATCTCTGGAAAAATTGAAACCTATCTCGGCGCAAAAGCTGATTCCCTGCTGGGATTTAAATCGCCGAAAATCGCGAAGGAGCGCTTGCATCTTCCCGGTCCGGATTTTGTCGATCGCGTCTACGCTGCGACCGATCGCAACCTCCGCGTGCTTACAAATCTCCAGCGCATGTTCGGCCACGGCCGGCTCAGCGGCACGGGCTATCTTTCCATTCTTCCCGTGGACCAGGGCATCGAGCATTCCGGCGGCGCAAGCTTCGCCAAGAATCCCGATTATTTCGACGGCGGCAACATCATCAAGCTCGCCATCGAAGGCGGCTGCAACGCCGTTGCTTCCACGTTCGGTGTTCTCGGCTCCGTCGCGCGCAAGTACGCCCACAAAATCCCATTCATTGTGAAAATCAATCACAATGAGCTGCTCACCTTTCCCAATCGCTTCGACCAGGTGCTCTTCGGCACCGTTCAGCAGGCCTACGACATGGGCGCTGCCGCCGTTGGCGCCACCATCTATTTCGGCTCCGACCAAAGCACGCGTCAGATCGTCGAGATCAGCCAGGCTTTCGCGCACGCCCATGAACTTGGCATGGCCACTGTTCTTTGGTGCTACCTGCGCAACAGCGCGTTTAAGAAGGACAAGGACTATCACGTCTCCGCCGACCTCACCGGCCAAGCCAACCATCTCGGCGTGACCATCGAGGCGGACATCATCAAGCAAAAGCTCCCGGAAAATAACGGCGGTTACCAGGCCCTCAACATGGGTGATTCCAGCTATGGCAAATTTGACAAGCGCATCTACACGGACCTCTGCAGCGATCATCCCATCGACCTGACGCGCTATCAGGTCGCCAACTGCTACATGGGCCGCGCTGGCCTGATCAACAGTGGCGGCGCTTCCGGAGCAAACGATTTCGAGGAAGCCGTCACCACTGCGGTTATCAACAAGCGCGCTGGCGGCACGGGTCTCATCTCCGGCCGCAAAGCGTTCCAGCGCCCCATGAAGGAAGGCGTCCAGCTCCTCAACGCCATTCAGGACGTTTACCTCAGCCCCGACGTCACCGTCGCCTAACGAAGAGCCTTGTGGCGTCCCACTTCGGCGGAGTTGTCGTCGCGAGAATGGGGCGACAGCAGAGAGGGTCAAGCGCGGGTAAGTGTGGCGGCTCGTGCCGCTTCCAATAATCTCTTCGCGTTTTCCCGGATGTCGCCCTTGCCGAATACGGCGTTGCCGGCAACCAGCAGCTCCGCCCCGGCGCGCACAATGTCGCCTACCGTATCAAGCGCCACCCCGCCATCGATTTCGATCCGGAAAGACAGTCCCAGCGATTCACGCACTTCGGCGAGAGTCTTAACTTTATGGAGCGCGCCGGGAATAAATTTCTGCGCGCCAAATCCCGGATTCACAGACATGATCAAAACGTGGTGCGCCATGTCCAACACTTCATCCACCATGTGCACGGGCGTAGCGGGGTTCAGGACAACCGCAGGCTTGCACCCGTATGACTCGATAAGCTGCAGCGTGCGGTGAAGGTGCACGCACGCTTCCTGGTGCACCGAGATCCAGCTCGCACCGGCCGCCGCAAAAGCAGGAATGAATTCATCGGGATTTTCAATCATCAGGTGGCAATCGAGGATCGCTTCCGGGAGTGCTTTCCTGAGGGAAGCCACAACCAGTGGCCCAATCGTGATATTCGGCACGAAGTGGCCGTCCATCACGTCAACGTGGAGCACTGTTCCACCGCCGTCCAGTGCCGCTTTCGCGTCTTCAGCAAGCCGCGCGAAGTTTGCGGAAAGAATCGAAGGTGCCAGTTCGATGGTCATGAGCTGCGGCCCACTCCTTCTCCCTCAGAGAGAACAGATTATACGCGGAAGTCCTTCGATGCTCGCTGAAAAGTGTGATTCGAACAAAACTTCGGTCGTCACCACGGAATCGTGCACCGTTTCGCGCTGCTCGCGCGCGCCAGCTCGAGCATGCGCATGACGTCCAAAGCATATTGGGGAGTCACGGCCGGCGCCGTGCGCCCTAGGAGGGCGTCGCGGGCATTCGCATAGTAATCGCGGTAGTCGCAGTTGGCCGAAGGAATGCGCCGCTGTTCGAACCCATCTCCTTTGGGAATCGTGAGCACACCCCAATTCTCTTCCGGTTCATATCCCCAGGGCTTGTCCGCCGGAATGTAGCCGCGGCGAAGATTCATCTCTTGCGGATCAAATGCTTGCTTCACAAAACTGCCTTGAGTTCCCAGCAAAACAAAGCGTGGACGTGGCGCAGCAGCGAGGATGCTGGTTCGAAGAACCGCGCGCAGGCTCTTTGGATAGTGGAGCGTAATATCAAAAGCATCATCGGCTGCGGCGTTTTCACGTTCGATTCGAACGTCGGCCGTTACGGCTTCCGGCAGACCGAAAAGAACCAGCGCGTGATCGATCAGGTGTGGCGCGATGTCGAACAGAATTCCGCTGCCCGGGCGCGCGGCCTCTCGCCATGCTCCGGGCTTGAGCTGCGGGCGATAACGGTCGTACGTCGTTTCGAAACGGACGATGTGCCCCAACGTCCCGGCCTCGACAACCTGCCGGATAGCTTGGAAATCACCGTCAAAGCGGCGGTTGTGATAGACGGTTAGAAGGCGACCTGTTTTTTTCGCAAGCTGTACAAGCTGTTCGGCTTCTTCGAGAGTTGTCGTGAACGGCTTATCGACAAGCACGTCGCGGCCCGCCTCAAGACATTGCCGTGCGAAGGGGTAGTGCGTCTCATTGGGAGTGGCAATTACGGTGACGCGAATCTCCGGCATCGCGAGCAATTCGTCCAGGCTCCGCAAGATTCGGACATCAGGATATTTTTCCGCCGCTTCATTGCCGCTGCGCTGCACGATCGCGGCAAGATGCAAACCTGGCACCGCGCGAATCACCGGGGCATGAAACGCGCGGCCCGCGAGACCGAACCCTACGAGGCCGACCTCAATCATGAATGTTTTACCCTCCGCATCGGCAAAGGCTAAAGAGTATCGAACTTTCGAATCGCAGGCAGAGGGATTTCGAGAAGCGTCAAGTTGCTTGCGGGGACAGCGTACCTCACAATGGCTGATTACCAATGACCGATCAAAACTCAGCCATAGCAGAAACGCAAGGACATCGCAACTTGCTCATCCTGCTCTTCGCGGGCTTCGTCCTGAGCGGAATTGCAACTACGATCGTCGGCCCGATGCTGCCTATCTTTATCCGCAGATGGTCTCTCGACGACGGTCAGGCCGGCCTCTTTTCCTCAGTTCAATTTCTAGCCGCGTTAGGGGGAACTCTGGCATCCAGCGCGATTGCCGGGTGGTGGGGATACCGCCCCGCTTTGGTCATGGGGTATGCGCTCATGGGCGGAGGTTTAGCGTGCCTTAATGCGGACAAACACGTAGTAGCTCTGACCGCAACCGCGGCCTTCGGTTTGGGCTACGGGTTAATCACGCCAGGAACAAATCTCTTCGTTGCGGAATTGGGAGGAGCCAAGAGCGCCTCGCTCTTGAACCAGCTCAATTTCGCGTGGGGCGCTGGAGCAATGATCTGTTCCCCTCTGATTGCTCTGGCACTGAAACGCGATGGGCTTGGTATTTTGCTGGCGGGAACGGCGGTGTTCGGTGGGGTTCTCGTCTTGGGCCTGTTGTTCGCTTCTTTCGGCGTACAGAAACACCACAACGATGCGAATACGGCTGGTGCGGCGTCCGCCTCGATTGGGTTTGGAGTCACGATGGCGCTGGCCGCTATGTTTTTCATTTATGTTGCGATGGAAAACGGTGTTGGCATTTGGTCCGCGGAGTACGCCAAGCGTCTGGCGAACGGCATAACAGGCATGACCACACTGGCGCCGATGTTTTTCTATGCCGGCCTCACCTCCGGCCGCGCCGCCGCGCCTCTGTTTCTACGCCATCTGGCCGAAAGAAAAATAGTACTGGGCGCTCTGAGCCTGGCGGCCGCAGCTACGACGTTGCTGATTGCATCTAGATCGCTCCCGGTAGCCACGGCGGCAGTTTTTGTGGCCGGATTGGGATGTGCGAGTGTCTACCCCATTTACATCGCGTGGCTCTCGCGATGGTATGGAGCAGCCGCGAAGAAAATCGGAGGCATCCTCTTTGCGCTTGCTTCTCTCGGAGGATCGGCTGGCCCTGGCTTGATCGGCGCTGTCTCTAAATACTCCGGTAGCTTGCGCATAGGGTTGCTGGTGCCTCTGACTGGCGCAATTGTCTTGCTTTGCCTTGTGTTGCTGTTGGGCCGGCAGACCGCGGCCTGAGGTATTCTTAGCCCGTGCAGAGTGGCGCATCTTCGCAACGTTCACCCACGAACGGGCTGCTCTTGGGACTAGTGATCACGCTGGCCGCCGTGCTGGCCTACGCTTCGTACATCACTGTTCAGCTCGCCGGTCTGCGAAAGCTTCAAAGTGAGATGGTGGATCGCAACCGGAAAGACTCGTTGCAATTGTTGCGTGTCCAGAACGACCTCAACTCCATCGCGCTGGCTATGCGCGACATGCTGGACACCAATGAACCCTATCCGCTTACCGCATGGACTGCTCAATTCGAACGCATTCACCAGGACCTGGACGCCGGCTTGAAACTCGAAGAGAGCTTCGCCGTTGCGAATCGCACGCCTGACCAGCGGCGCTATCTCTCTCAATCGGTGGTGCAGTTCTGGGACGCCGTAAACCGCATGTTCGCGCTGGCGCAGAACGGCAAAGATGCGGAAGCGCGTGAGCAGATTCGCCTGTCCCTCCAAGCCCGCCAGCAAGCCCTCAGCACTGCGGTTTCGCGGCTGCTCATCGAAAACAACGAAGGCGAGGAGCAAGCAGCCGCGCGCATCGCCCAGATTTACGATGGCGTGCAGCGCCAGCTCTATATTTTCCTGGCGGCAACGCTCATCGCCATTGTTCTGACGAGCTTGTACCTCATTCGCAGCAATCGCCAGATTTTTGCGCGCCTCGCCGAGCTTTCTGAACAGCGCAGCGATCTCGCCCAAAAGTTGATCTCAACGCAGGAATCCACGCTTCGTCATATTTCCCGCGAACTCCACGATGAATTCGGCCAGGTCTTGACGGCGATTGGTTCGATGCTGGGCCGCGCCGGCAAGCACGCCCTGGAAGGTTCGCCACTGCGGGAAGATCTGAAAGAAGTGCAAGAGATCGCGCAATCGACACTAAACAATATCCGGACGCTCTCCCAAGCCCTTCACCCTGTATTGCTCGAAGAAGCCGGTTTGGAAAGCACTCTCGACTGGTATATTCCCACAGTGAGCCGCCAAACAGGTCTCAGGCTTCACTACGAGAAGACAGGGCAGCCGTTTCCTGTCGAAACCAGCGCCGGCGTGCACATCTATCGCGTATTGCAGGAAGCCCTAAACAACGTCAGCCGGCATTCCGGCGCCAGCGATGCGTGGATCTCGCTGAGATTCTCTTCGGATTCCTTGGAGCTTGAAGTGGAAGATCATGGCAAGGGCTTCGTCGCAGAAAAGTCTCAACGCGGGATCGGCCTGGTGGCCATGCGGGAACGAGCCGAATTAATCGGCGGCACGCTGGTGATCTCCCCGCATCCGCAGGGCGGGACCAAAGTCCGTTTGCAGATTCCTCGAATCAGAGTGGATGCCAATGGCGCCTAAGATAACGGTTCTGCTCGCCGACGATCACGCTCTGGTCCGCCGCGGATTTCGACGCATGCTGGAAGATGACCCGCAAATCTCAGTCGTCGGTGAAGCCAGCGATGGCAAAGAAGCCGTCCGCCTAGCCTGCGAATTGCGCCCCAGGGTTATCGTGATGGACTGTGCCATGCCCGAGCTGAGCGGCATCGAAGCGACTCGAAGAATCCTGGAAAAATTTTCGGAAGCCGGCATTCTGATGCTTAGCATGCATTCCGAGGAAACTCTGGTGAGCCAGGCGCTGGAGGCGGGCGCGCGCGGCTACGTATTAAAAAACGCCATGGATCTCGATCTCGTTAGCGCGGTGAAGAGTGTCGCTGCCGGCATGACCGTGCTTGACCCGCAAGTCTCCCGCCCGGACGCGCTCAAAGGTGAGCGCGGCGGCGGCTTGACGCCACGCGAACTCGAAATTCTGCAACACATCGTGGCGGGCAAATCGAACAAGGAAATCGCCGCTGAGTTAAATCTGAGCGTGAATACCGTCGCTGTTCACCGCGCCAATATCATGGACACACTCGGAATTCACAAGACGGCGGAGCTGGTTGTATACGCGATTCGAAGCGGTCTGGTGAACTTGCCGTGAACCGGCGCGATTTTCTTCTCTCAACCATCAGCGCAGGACTAACCACCGCAGCCGCTCCAGTCTGGGCATTTGTGAATCCCGCATCTTCCCTTGGATTCCGCCTCACCGACGTTACAAACGCGGCGGGAATCACTTTTCATCACAACAGCGGCGCGTATGGCGGCAAGTTGCTCCCAGAGACCTTGGGCTCGGGCTGCGCATTCCTCGACTACGACAACGACGGCTGGCAGGACATCCTTCTGATCAACGGTATGGACTGGCCCGGCCACAAACGACAGCGTTCCACTCTTCGGCTTTACCGCAACAATCGCAACGGCACATTCACCGACGTAACGCGCAGCGCGAGCCTCGATGTCGAGCTCTACGGAATGGGCGTGGCCGTCGGCGATTACAACAACGATGGCTTCCCCGACATCTTCATCACTTGCGTCGGCCAGAGCCGGCTCTTTCGCAACACCGGCAAAGGAACTTTTGTGGACGCCACGCGTTCCAGCGGCCTCCTCGGACATCAAGGCTTCAGCACTTCCGCTCTGTGGTTTGATTACGACCGCGACGGCTTGCTTGATCTTTTCGTCTGCAATTATGTGCGCTGGTCTCCCGAGCACGATGTTTTTTGCAGCCTCGACGGCTCGCACAAATCCTATTGCACGCCTGAAGCGTATCGCGGCGATACTTGCTGGCTCTTCCATAATCGCGGTAACGGAACTTTCGAAGACGTCACCGCCACCAGCGGCATCTTTGACAGTAGTTCAAAATCTCTCGGCGTGGCAATGTTCGACTACGATCGGGACGGCTGGCCGGACCTGCTCGTCGCCAACGACACGCAACCTAACAAGCTGTACCGCAATCTGCGCAACGGTAAATTCAAGGATGTCGCCGTCGAAGCCGGCCTGGCGTTCAGTACCGAAGGAAAAGCACGCGCCGGGATGGGCGTCGACACGGGAGACTTCGATGGTTCTGGCAAGTCCGGCATTGCGATCACCAATTTCGACAACGAAATGATCGGCCTCTATCGCGCCACAGCGCCAGGAGTTTTCGACGACGTATCCATTCCCTCCGGCATCGGCGCGGCCTCCAGGAACACTCTCGGATTTGGCTGCATTTTCCTCGACATCGATCTCGACGGCGCTCTGGACCTCGCCGTCGCCAACGGTCATATTGATGAAACCGTCCGCAACATCCGCGGCAACGTCGGATACGCGCAGCCGCCCCAGGTTTTTCTGAATTCTGGCGGCGGAATATTCCGCGACGTTGCCGGCCAGGTTGGTGGTGGTTTCGAATCTCCAAAAGTCGGCCGCGGCCTTGCCTACGCAGATTTTGACCGCGACGGCGACCTGGACATCCTGATGACCACCAACAACGGTCCGGCCTATTTGTACCGCAACGATCAAGAGGCGCGCTCCAGCAGTATTCGATTTCACCTGCAGGGAATAAAATCGAATCGCGATGCGATCGGCGCCGTTGTCCGCATTTTCCTCGAAGGGCAAACGCAATCGAGGATCGTCCGTGGCGGTTCCAGCTATCTTTCGCAATCCGAATTGCCGGTAACTTTCGGCCTCGGCTCGCGGGAAAAAATCGATCGCGTGGTGATTGACTGGCCCAGCGGCGGCACCGAAGAGTATAAAGATTTGCGTGCCGGGAAGGCGTACAACTGCATAGAAACAAAGGGGATACATGTAAACCAAAACTGCTAGTCTTTTTACACTATTGCCAGCCTCTGCGCGAATCCATATAAGTGTCCCCACAAGCTATAACGCCTCCAGCCCTGCCAGATGCTGGCTCGCTTCGGGGCACCCCAAACTGAATTGCGGCCGGATGTTACCCTAGACATCCGGCCGCTCTATTGATAACCGCAAACCGCGCGTGCAGATGGAGATGATGGAAATGGATTTTGCTAAGCGGTGGTTATCGCGAATCCTGATTGCGCTGACGCTCAGCGCCGTTTACCTGTACGGGTATCCCTCGGCCACCATCTCTTACTCTGTTGTGGATTTGTTCCATGTCGCGCTCGGAATCATCTTAACGCTTCTCCTCTTTTTTTATGCTGTTCCATTGCTCCGTCGCGACTTTCTGTTGGCTCGTCTTGGCTGGACCTCGCTCGCTGCAGGAGCGCTTCTCGGAATCGTGTTGATCAAAATCGGCACGCCCCTCCGCTTGAAGGCGTGGTTGTATGCGCATATTGCGCTGTGCCTGCTTGGAACGCTTTTCCTCTTGACCTCTTGGCTCGATTCGAAAGGATGGCTGGGTGGCGACCTGCTCCACCGCGCCTCTGGATTTGCCACATTGACCCTACTGATTGTGGGCATTGCCGCTGGCGCATGGTGGACGCGCGAAGTCGAATGGAAGAACGCGAACCGCATCTCCAACCCGCCGATGCCGCCCGAATCCATGGACCGCGAAGGCGACGGCCCTCAGGGCAAATTCTTCCCCAGTTCCGCGCAAACTAAACATGGCGGCAACATCCCTTCCAAATATTTCATGAAATCCGACGCCTGCCAGCGTTGTCACGCCGACATCTATAAGCAGTGGGACAGCTCGATGCATCATTTCTCTTCCTTCAACAACCAGTGGTATCGCAAGAGCATCGAGTACATGCAGGATGTCGCCGGCGTGCGCTCCTCCAAGTGGTGCGCCGGCTGCCACGACCCCGCCCTGCTTTACAGTGGTCTTTTCGATACTCCTATCAAGCAAATCGTCGACCGCCCGGAGGCGCGCGCCGGGCTCGGATGCCTGATGTGCCACAGCATTGTGGAAGTGAAAAGCACCATGGGCCAGGGTGATTTCTTCCTGGAATATCCGAAGCTCCATGAACTCGCCGCCAGCGAAAATCCGTTCGTCCGCAAGCTGCACGATTTCGTCGTTCGCCTCAACCCGGAGCCGCACCGCCGCACTTTCCTAAAGCCCTTCATGCGCGCAGATACTGCGGAGTTCTGTTCTTCTTGCCATAAGGTCCATCTGGATGTCCCGGTAAATCGTTACCGCTGGATTCGCGGCTTCAATGAATACGATAACTGGCAAGCTAGTGGCGTATCCGGACAGGGCGCGCGCGCCTTCTACTATCCCAAGTCCCCCATGAACTGTGCCGATTGCCACATGCCTGCTGTGCCTTCGTTCGACGATGGCAATGTGAACGGACTCGTGCATTCGCATCGCTTTCCCGGCGCGAACACTGCCGTGCCCACTGCCAACCAAGACCAGGCGCAATACGAATTCGCCAAAAAATTCCTGCAGGATAAGCAGCTCACCGTGGATATTTTCGCGATTTCTCCAGCAGGCAAAGAGACCAACGCTCCTGCGCGCAACGAATTTGGAAAGCCGGAACTCTCGACGACCTTCGCCGTCGGCGAGGAATCGGATGCTTCCCTACCCAAGGGCCCCGCCGGCGAAGTCCGCCCAATTACGGCTCCTATCGATCGCACTGACGCGGCCGTGCGCCGCGGCGATGACGCCCGCGTGGACGTGGTCGTGCGTACCCGCAAAGTCGGCCACTTTTTCCCAGGTGGCACGGTGGACGCCTTCGAGGTCTGGCTCGAGCTGCAAGCGACTGATGAAAAAGGCCAAGTACTCTTCTGGAGCGGAAAAGTCGAGGACGACGGTAAAGGTCCCGTCGAACCGGGAGCGCACTTCTATCGTTCGTTGCAGATCGATGGCCACGGCAATCCCATCAACAAGCGCAACGCCTGGGCCACTCGCTCGGTCGTGTACGTCCATCTGATCCCGCCTGGTGCCGCGGATACAGCACACTTCCGTCTTCACATTTCCGAAAATGCGGGCGACAAAATTACGCTCCACGCCAAGCTCAACTATCGCAAGTTCAGCTGGTTCAATACGCATTTCTCCTTTGCGGGCGTCGAAGCGGAAAAAGCCGCACAAGGCAAACCAAGTGCTGCGTCGAATGCAAGCGCAACGGCCGCCACGACTACGCCGGACTACGACGACCGCAAATGGGCGTTCAACGGCGACACCTCGAGTGTCTCCGGTAACCTCAAAACGATTCCCGATCTCCCGATCACTGTCGTCGCGGAGGACACCAAGACACTGCGCGTTCTTCCGCGAACGGCTCTCCCGCCTCAGCCAAAGACTGTCACGACCAAAGAGGATTGGACCCGCTGGAACGATTACGGCATTGGCCTGTTCTTGCAGGGCGATTTGAAAGCTGCCGCCGCGGCCTTTGAGAAAATCACCGAAGCCGATCCGCAAAATCCTGACGGCTGGACTAACATTGGCCGCACCCTGCTTCAGGAGGGCGACACGGCCGGCGCGCGCAAGGTCCTGGAGAAATCTCTCGCCATCAACCCGCAGCTGGGGCGCACCAACTACTTCTACGCACGTGCGCTTAAGGAAGACGGCGATTACGATGGCGCCGCAGCTCATTTGCAAATCGTGCTTGCGCAATTTCCGCGCGACCGCGTCGTCCGCAACGAGCTTGGCCGTGTCCGCTTTCTTCAAAAGCGCTACGCCGACGCCGTCAAGGAATTCGAGCGGACCCTTTCCATCGATCCCGAAGACCTGCAAGCTCATTACAATCTAATGCTCTGCTACAACGGCCTCGGCGACGACGCTAAAGCCAACGAACACAAAGCCCGCTACTTGCGCTTCAAGGCCGACGAGTCAGCCCAGGCCATCACCGGCCCTTATCGCCAGACGCATCCCGAAGACAACAATGAACGCCAGGCAATTCACGAGCATGTCAGCGTCGCGTTAGCGCCCGGCAAGCAGCTTAGTCAAAAGCCCAAACCGACAGCCGCACGTTTAACGTTGCCAGCCGCCACGCCCAGTGGCAAAGATTAACGTGCTCGGCTTCCGCAAATCGTGCAATGTTCCTTGCAGGAGCGCAGCATCGCTGCGGCCTGGCCGCCAAGATCCATCCCAACTCAAGGAGCCTTCCTCGTGACCTGGATCAAAACTGTTCCAATGGAAGAAGACCCCCGCGTCAAGAACGCCGTCGAAGCGCAGCGCAAGCTCTATCCCATTGAATACGCAACGCCTATCCATCCCGTGAATGACGGCCAGATGTCTGGCATCGTGGCGAGCCACACGCTTCTTCCGGATGTTCTCTTCCACGCGTTCAGCACCTTCGGCGCGCTCATGTCGCCGGATCTTCCTCTCAAACGGCATCAGCATGAAATGATCGCCACGATGGTTTCGGTCACCAATCGCTGCCATTATTGAATCGAGTCACACGCAGAGTTTCTGCGTCGCGTCACGCTGGATGAAGCCATGGTCAAAGCGCTCCAGGCCGACTTTCGCACTGCGCCCATTACCAAACAGGATCGCGCCATGCTGGATTACGTCGTGAAGCTCACAAGAGATGCCACGAGGTGCGGCCCGGACGATCACGCGAGGCTGCGCGCTGCGGGCTTCGATGATCGTGGCATTCTGCAGATCACTCTGATCGCGTCCTGGTTTAATTACATCAATCGCGCGGCCGATGCCCTCGGCGTCGGCCGCGGCTGAATCTTGGGGGAATGGTGAAGCGTTCGCTAGCAGCAATTCTAGTTCTTGCCTTGGCAATATTTCTCGTCGGAAAAACAGGAATCGGAGCGACGCCGGAAACCTCAGCGATTCAGTTCCGCGACGTCACGCAACTCGCCGGCATCCACTTCGTCCACAACAACGGCGCCTTCGGCAAGAAATTCCTTCCGGAAACCATGGGCCCCGGCGTCGCCTTCATCGACTACGACAACGACGACTGGCCGGACATTTTTCTTGTAAACGGTATGGACTGGCCCGGCCACGTTCAGAAACACTCGACGCCCAAGCTCTATCACAACAATCATGACGGCACCTTCACCGACGTGACGCACAAGGCTGGGCTCGACGTTGAAATGTTTGGGCTGGGAGTGGCCGTCGGGGACTACGACAATGACGGCTTCGACGATCTTTTCGTCACCGCGTACGGCCAGAGCCGCCTCTTTCACAACAATGGCAACGGCACCTTCACCGATGTCACGCAAAAAGCAGGCATGCAAGGACCGAAAGAATTCGGCGCCAGCGCCGCTTGGGTCGACTACGACAAGGATGGCCACCTGGACCTCGTCGTCGGCAACTATGTGCAGTGGACGCCTGAGAGCGATCTCTATTGCACCCTCGACGGCAAAAACAAATCGTACTGCACGCCGGAATCCTACAAAGGTACTTCCGTCCGTCTTTGGCACAATCGCGGCAACGGCACGTTTGAAGATGTCACGCAAAAGGCGGGCCTAGCCGATTCCACATCGAAAACTCTCGGTGTGGCAGTCCTCGATTTCGACAATGACGGCTGGCCCGATCTTTTGTTCTCGAATGACACCCAGCCCAACAAACTTTATCGCAACAATGGCAACGGCACCTTCGCCGAAAAAGCCGCCGTCGCCGGAATCGCTTTCAGCGAAGATGGCGTAGCCCGCGCCGGCATGGGTGTGGACGCCGCGGATTACGATCACTCCGGCTTTCCCAGCCTCATAATCACCAATTTTTCGAACCAGATGCTCTCGCTTTATCACAACGAAGGAAAAGGACTCTTCGTCGATGAAGCTCCGCGCTCGGAAATCGGCCGCGCTTCCCTGCTCACTCTCGGCTTCGGCTGTTTCTTCTTCGACTACGATCTTGATGGCTGGCCCGACGTTCTCGTTGCCAACGGCCATATCGATGCCGACATCCAGCGCGTTCAGGCCAACGTGAAATACGCTATGCCGCCACACCTGTTCCGCAATATTGGCAAAGGCAGGTTTGAAGAGGTCACCAAATCACTCGGCCCAGCTTTCGCTGCTCCCCGCGTGGGGCGCGGCGCCGCCTACGCCGACATCAATAACGACGGTCGTTTGGATTTGTTGCTCTCCACCAACGGCGGCCCGGTGTATTTGTTCCGCAACGAAGCGCAGGGCGCCGCCGCTTCGAATCGCAGTCTGCGCATCAAACTCAGTGGCACAAAATCTGATCGCGATGGCATCGGCGCAATCGTCAAACTCACTGCTGGCGGCGAGACGCAATCGCAAATGCTCCGCAGCGGCTCCAGCTACCTTTCCGCCAGCGAACTCGTTTTGACCTTTGGCCTCGGCCACAACGAAAAAGCCGACACCCTCGAAATTCGTTGGCCCAGCGGCCAGCTCGACCGCCTTTCGAGCGTGAGCGCTGGCCAAACCATTAGCGTAACCGAAGGCCAAGGCGTCACTTCAACCCGGAAGTTCGGCAAGAACTGATAGGCGCGCCTGCGCTTCCATTCATGCTGCTCTATTCGTGACGCAGGGCCACCATCGGATCGACGCGCATCGCGCGCCGCGCTGGAACGAAACACGCTGCGGCCGACACAGCAATGAGCAGCAGCACGACGCTCGCAAAGGTCAACCGATCTGTGGGCTGCACGTCGAAAAGCATGGTGGCCAGGAAACGCGTGAGCGCAACGGAGGCAATTACTCCGGTGGCCACTCCGCAAGCCACCAACAGCATTCCCTGGCGAAGCACCGCTCCGAGGAGCTCGCTTCGCTGGGCACCGAGGGCAATTCGGAGGCCGATTTCACGGGTTCGCTGCGCAACGTTATACGCCGTGACACCATAGATTCCGACCACCGAAAGTGCTAGCGCAATCCCAGCGAAGGCGCCAATGAGAATTAGGGCGAATTTCCGCCCTTGTACAGAAAGGCCCACATAGCTTTCGAGCGGCATGACGCGCGAAATCGGCTGCGTCGTATCGATGGAGTGAATGGCTTGTTGTGCGGCGGAGGAAATTGCCGCGGGAGTGCTTGCCGCGCGAATGACAAAGACCATCAAGCCATCGGGAAATGGCCATTGCTGGTGCGGAACGTACATCTGCATGTCTGGATCAGCGTCGAGCCCAACGTGGTGCACATCTCCGGTGACGCCGACGACGGTCCACCAGGGATTATCCACGCCGCCGAGCCTGACTCGCTTGCCGATCGGATCTTCGCCGGGCCACATGCGGCGCGCCGTGGTTTCGCCGATCAGAAGCACTTGGGGCGCTGTCGCTGTGTCTGCGGGAGTGATGTCGCGGCCGCGAAGCAAAGGAATTCGCATGGTTTCCAGGAACCCCGGGGTGATGCAGTAGCGTTCGGCGCTGGGGTCTTCTTCGGGATTTGCGTGCATTTCGCCTTCGACATGGAAACCGTACTTATCCATATTTCCAGCCAGCGGAATCTGACTGGCGGCAGCGGCAGATTGCACGCCGGGAAGCGCACGCAGACGTTCGACGGCATCGGCAAAATATTGACGCACGACCGCGTTGTCGTTGAATCGTTGGCCGAGAACCGTGGTTTGCATGGACAGTACATTAGTGGAATCGAATCCCGGCGAAACCACCAGCAGCCGGCTTAAGCTGCGTAGCAGAAGGCCCGCTCCGATCAGAAGCGTCACGGAAAGTGCAATTTCCGAGATGATCAACAATCCGCGCAAGCGGCGGCTCGCCACACTCCCGCTACTGCGCATGCCCTCCCGCAAGGAATCGTGCATGGTGTTTTTCGACAGGCGATACCCAGGCGCAAGGCCCGCGGCGATGCCGGTGAGCAGCGCAACTCCAACCGTGAATAACAAGACCCGCCAGTCGAGATTCACTTGCTCGAGACGTGGCAGATCGCCTCCGCCGATACTGGCCAAAACTTTAGGCGTCCAGTAGGCAGGGATGAATCCTGCCGCGGCACCCAGCAGGCCGAGAACGCAGTTTTCCGCCAGCAGTTGACGAATGATCCTGCCGCGTGTCGCGCCCAGCGCGGTGCGCACGGCAACTTCACGTTCGCGGTCGGTGGCGCGTGAGAGAAGCAGGTTGGCAAGATTTGCACACGCCACCAGCAGCACGAAAGAGACGGCCCCGAGCAGGATGTAGAGTGGCGCACTGGCCGGGCCGAGTAGTTGCTCGCGGATCGGCGTGAGAATCACACCGGTATCGTCATAGTCCTTCGGATATGCTTTGCTTAGTGCAGCGGAAATTGTGTCCATCTCGGCGTTGGCTTCTGTAATGGCTACGCCGTCGCGCAGTCGGCCAATGGCCACTAGGTGATGGCAGGTGCGGCAGGCCCACGGCTGCGAAACGTCGTAGCCGAGCACGCGCCAGATCTCCACGGCGCCCCCGCGCGGATCCTGGTTCATCAATGATTGGTACCTCGCAGGCAGAACCCCCGCCACGATGTACTGGGTTGCGTTCATATTGATGGGTTTGCCGGCGATGTTGGGGTCGGAGTTGAATTTGCGCTGCCACAACGAGTGGCTGAGCATGACGACTTTGTTGGCGTTGGGAACGTCTTCTTCGGGCAAGAAGTCGCGTCCGATTTCCGGATGGATGCCAAGGGTGCGAAAATAATTGCTGGTGACGCGAAGGCCGCTGAGCTGTTCTGGCTCTCCAACTTGCAGCACTGGCTGCCAGGAACTGTAAATGGCAATTTCCTCGAAACTCTTATTCTGAGATTTCCAATCGAGGTACGTCGCGTAGCCGACGTTTTCACGGGAGCCGTCGCGGCTTTTCTCCCATATCATCGTGAGGCGGTTTGGGTTGTGGTACGGGAGCGGTCGCAGCAGGACTCCGTTGACCAAGCTGAAGATAGCGGTGTTCGCGCCGATGCCGAGGGCAAGGGTGAGGACGGCGACGGTGGTGAACCCCGGAGACTTGCTCAGCATGCGAACGGCAAAGCGCAGATCTTGCCAGCAGGTTTCCACAAAAGATTCCCAGCCGGAGGAGCGGACCTCTTCCCTCGCAACGTCCACCCTGCCGCGCTCCAGGCGCACGGCGCGAAGCGCATCCTTACGGCTCATGCCCTGCTTCATCTTTTCTTCGGCTGCCATCTCCAGGAAGCCGTTTAGTTCTTCGTCCAACTCCTGGCCGACCTGCTCCTTTCGGAACAGTGATCGGACCCCGCCCGCTATGTTTCGCAACAATGCCAGTGTGCTTTCCAGCATCGACATGGTTCACTTCCTATTCGTGGCGCAGGGCGACCATCGGGTCGACGCGCGTGGCGCGACGTGCGGGGATGTAGCACGCCGCGAGCGCCACGATGACGAGCAGAGCGGCGGCACCAAAAAAGGTAAGGGGGTCAGCCGCGCCAACGCCGAAGAGCTGACTTTTTAAGAACCGTACAAGCCCCAGGGCAGCGATGCTGCCGGCACCCAAACCGGCGCCAGCGATCTTCAGACCCTCCCGTAAGACCATGCTCCGGATGGTCTGCGACGAAGCACCCAATGCGACGCGAATGCCGATTTCCTGCGTCCGGCAGGAAACGGAATAGGAAATGACCCCGAAAATTCCCGCTGCTGCAAGCAGCGCCGCCAAGACACCAAACAGACCGATCAACCAGGTGCGGAAGCGGGGCTGAGCGACGGAAGATTCGAGAACATCAGGCATGGAGGCAATATCGGTGAGAGGAAGATTCTTGTCGATGCTCCAAGCCGCCTGGCGGATGGAGGAAACAACGCTTGAAGGAGGGAGCGCGCTTTTGACCACCACGTCCGCGCCCCAAAATGGCTCCTGCGCGAAAGGCACATACATCATCGGGCCGGGGGCCTGGTGAAGCGAGATATCACGCACATCGCCGACAACTCCGACGATCTCCCGCGAGACATTGGTGTTGGGAGGAAATCCAAAAACGAGACGCTTGCCGAGTGGATTTTGATTGGGAAAATAAAATTGCGCGAGAGTTTCATTGATGAGCGCGACTCGCCGACCCGAAGGGGAGTCATCGGAATTAAACGTGCGGCCGTGCAATAATGGAATGCCCATGACGCGAAAATAGTTGGGGCTCACTGCGACGTAGTCTGCGGTGTTTGGTGTTCCCGGCGGCAAAGGGGGACTATCAGCAATCGAAAAGGGCAAGTTGATGGAGCCATCAGCCAGGGGTAGTGGAGCGGCATTGGCGGAATCCTTTAAGCCTGGCTGGGCCTGAATGCGATCAAGAAGCTCGCTAGCGAATGCCGTCCATTGCTGCGGGGTGGAATATTGAAATCTCGGAAGAGAGATCTGCGCCTTCAATATGTGCTCGACGTTGAAGCCGGGATTTACTGATGTCAAGATGATGAAGCTGCGGAGGAGCAAGCCTGCGGCCACCACCACGACCAAAGCCAGTGCGAGTTCCGAGGCGGCCAGGAAATTGCGGGCGCGACTGCGGCGACCCCCTTCACCCGAGCGAGCGGCACCTTCTCTCAAGTTCGCTTCCAGATGGGCATCCCCCGAGAGGAGCGCTGGCGCCAAGCCAAATCCCAGGCTGGCAACGAGTGAAAGCGCCAGCGCGAAACCCAGCACCCAGCCGTCCAGACGAACCGCACCGAATTGAGCGAGCCCGGACGGCAGGAACGGGGTAAGCGCATGGACGCACCAAAAGGCGAGAAGCATTCCGGCGATGGCGCCTAACAAACCAAGCACGGCACTCTCTGTGAGCAATTGGCGAACGATGCGCCCGCGTTCCGCCCCGAGAGCCTGACGAAGGGCCATTTCCCTTGCGCGGGAAGTCGCACGAGCCAGGAGCAGATTTGCAATATTGGCGCAGCCGATCAGAAGGACGAGACCTACGGCCCCCAATAGCACGAGGAGCGCGGATCGAACGCCTCCCACCAACTCCTGCTGCAGCGGGGTGAGGCGAATGGTCCAGCCAGTGTCTTCGGCCGGGAACTCCTTGGCTAAGTTGCTGCTCACCGAATCCATGTCGGCTTGGGCTTGTGCGAGAGAGACACCCTGCTTAAGGCGTCCGATCACGGGCAGCCAATGGGGGCTTGGGGGCTGCGCGATCCAGCCGCTAAAGAGAGGATCTTGAGCGAGTGGGATCCAGATGTCCTGCTTGGTGAAGAAGGGAACACGGAAACCCGCAGGCATAATTCCGATGATGGTGAAAGAACGCTGATCCAGAGTGATCGCACTTCCGATTATCTTAGGGTCAGAGCCGAATCTGCTGAGCCATAAGGTTTCGCTCAAGATGACGACCGGAGCCGCGCCGCGAACGCCGTCTTCGGGGCTAAAAGTGCGCCCGAGGAGAGCTTGGGTTTGCAGAATCGAAAACATCTGCGGAGTGACAACAACGGTCGCGAGCTCAGAAGGTTCGCCGCGGCCCGTAAAGGTGAGGGCGTGGAACGCCTCGCCGGCAATGAAACTGAAAGTGCGGTTCTGTTCCTGCCACGCTGTGAAATCAACGTATGAGCAGCCAGCTTCCTTGATTCCCTTCTGTAGGTTGGACTCGAACATGGTGACCAATTGCCCGGGATTCTGGTAGGGAAGAGGCCTGAGAAGCACGGCATAAACGACGCTGAAAATCGCGGTGTTGGCGCCGATGCCGACAGCGAGCGTGAGGACTGCGACAGCAGTGAAACCCGGATTCTTGCGCAGCATGCGGGCGGCGAAGCGCAAATCCTGCCAGTACGTCTCCAGAAAGAATTCCCAGCCGGCAGAGCGGACGACTTCCTTGGCAACCTCGACTGTCCCCTCCTCCAATCGCACTGCACGAAGCGCATCCTTGCGGCTCATCCCCTGCTTCATCTTTTCTTCGGCTGCCATCTCCAGGAAGCCGCTCAATTCTTCGTCCAGCTCCTGGCTGACCTGCTCCTTTCGGAACAGCGATCGGAGCCCGCTCGCCATGCTTCGTAGCAAGGACATGGTTCGCTTATGACGCCTCCAAGATTCTGGCGATCGCCGCCACTTGCCTTCCCCATTCTCGCGTTTCGTTATTGAGTCTCTTTCGTCCCTGTTCTGTTAGGGCGTAATACTTTGCGCGCCTGCTATTCTCAGTGGCTTTCCATTCGCTTCGGATCAGCCCCGCTCGTTGCAGCCGCTGAAACGCGACAAATAGCGAGCCTGCATTGAGGCGGAAAACGCCCTTGCTCAGCTGTTCGAGCCGTACGGCGATGCCATATCCGTGCATGGATTCGAGCGCCAGCGTTTTCAAAATGAGCATGTCCAGGGTGCCCTGGACGAGATCTCCCGGCTTGTCCGCCATGGATGCCTTCCTCCTGAGGATCAAGAGGAGGATACGCCTCTCCTACTGATTGTCAAGAGGAGAAGTCAAGACCTCCGCTCTCCACTCTTCCGCGAAACCATCTAGGTTGCGAAACAAAAACGCCCCGGAATCGGCCGGGGCATTTTTGTACTGCATTTGCAGAAGTATTTCTAGAACTGGTTCCAGAGGAACTGGTTGTACACCTCGTGGTGGAACTGGACTTCTTGCGCCTTGACGACGGTGCCCAGCAAGCGCGGGCAACGGTCTGCGGAGGCGCGCTTCAGTTCGGCGTAGCGTCCTTTCACGTCGGCGCCGAGAAGCGTCGTGGTCCAGTCGGCCTTTTCGAAGTTTTCGATGGCGGTATAGATGTTGTCCGGCAAGTAGCGCTGGGCCGAGCGAAGATTTTTGATCTTGGCTACTTCGCCGTCCAATCCGGACTTGAAGATCGAATACATCACCATATACGGATTTGCGTCAGGCGCGACCGCGCGCACTTCCGTGCGCATGCTGCGCTCGTTGCCGATGGGAATGCGCACCATCGCGCCGCGGTTCACAGCCGACGCATTCAGTTGATTCGGTGCTTCAAAATGCGGATCGAGGCGGCGATAGGCATTCACACTGGAGTTGAAGAGCAGGCAGATGTCGTTACCGTGGGTGAGGATGCGGTCCACGAAGTCCCAGCCAAATTTGCTGAGCTTTTCTTCACCCTTGGGATCCCAGAAGAGATTCTTGCCATCCTTGCTGACGGAGACGTTGGTATGCATACCGCTGCCGTTGACGCCAACCACTGGCTTTGGCAGGAAGCACGCCGTGAATCCCATGTTGGTAGCTACTTGGCGGCAAATCAGTTTGTAAAGCTGAATCTGGTCGGCGGCGGAGACTACTTCACCGTATCCATAATTGATTTCGAATTGCGACGGCGCCACTTCCGGGTGATCTTTTTCGTTCTGGAATGCCATCGCGCGCTGCACTTCCGCGGTGGTATCAATAAACGTGCGCAACGGATCGCCGGGCAGCGAATGGTAGTAACCGCCCGTATTCACGTATTCGAATTTTCCCGTTTCGTGGTAATTGCGCTCCGCGTTTTGACCCCTGAAAAGAAATCCTTCAATTTCATTGGCGGCGTTGAGCGTGTAGCCTTTTTTCTCGTGAAGGCCATCCGCGTAGCCCTTCAGCACTCCGCGAATGTCGGCGGTATACGGCGAACCGTCTTTGTCAATCACGTGTCCGAAAACCAGAACCTTTCCGGAGCCAAATACATCCGCGGGCGCCCAATAAAACGCGCCCCAATCCATCGCCAGCCGCAAATCGCTTTCGCGTTGCGCCGTGAACCCGCGAATCGAAGATCCGTCGAACGTCAAATTATCCCAGCTCTTGATCAAAAATTTCTTGTCATAATCGAGCATGTGCAGCCGGCCTTCCAGGTCGCTGAACAGTACCGTCACGGCCTTGATGCGCTTTTCGTCCGTCAAATATTTCAGGCGTTCTTCCTGAATCTTGTGCTCGGCAACTCGTTTCTGGCGTTGCTCCTTGGCCTTCAGATTCAGCTGCTCCAGCTCATCATAGGAAAGGGCGAGAAAATTTCGCAGTTCGTTCGACATGAATCTCCTCAATATGGGATAAGACGCAACCTTCGGGGCATTCTTCGCCGGCAAGGGACCCGCCGGCCCGCACTAGGGTATCGCGTGGGTATTCCGAGCGTCAATCAAAAGACCTGATGCAAAGAATTCAAAAGTTTGCAGCAGCCGCAGTCCACTTTGGCGTGCTGCGCGTAACTCCAGCAAAACAGGCTTGGTAGCGATACCGGGATTCGAACCCGGATTTTAGCCTTGAGAGGGCGATGTTCAACAACTGTAAGCGATTGACTCAAAGCATGATACAATATCGTTGCATTAATTTCTTGCCCCGTTGCATTAATCGTGGTATCATACCTTATCGAGTAAAACCAAGGGGCACAATGAACAGCGCAGAACGCAAACTTGAAGACATCAACGCACGGCTGAAACACGGAGAGGGCTGGATCGGCTATCGCTACCACAAAACAAGTGACGGCCAACAAGCACCTTCGAGGTTTCTGTACTATTCGTTCTATCACGGGCGCAAACAGAAATTCGTCAGGACAAAAACCAACGGTCCCGAGCGGGCATATCGTGAATTGCTCGCCGCCCGCAAGCAAGTTGAGGATGGAAGTCGGCTGCCCTCAGAAGTTTCCAAACTCCGTTATGAGAACTTGAAGTCTATTCTCATGGATCACTACCGAGAGCACGCGCCGGATTCACTCTACACACGGCGCACTGAGGACGGTGGTACGGAACAAACATTCTTGGGAGCGGATAAATTGGACAGGTTTTTCAAGCGCTGCCCGATCACAGAAATCACCGCCTTGAAGCTTCAGGAATTCATAAAGTGGCGTCGGCGTGAGGGAGATTCAGGGCCAACCATTCGGCGGCAGCTTGGAAAGTTACGCACCGCATTCAATTGCGCAAAAGCCCTCGACCTAGTCACGGACAATCACATTCCAACGTTTGTACTTCCTGCCGATTCAAAACCACGCAAGGGATTTCTCGACCTCGACGGGTTTGAAACCTTGCGCGATGCGATGCCGGAGAATTTAAGGCCAGCAACGGTTTTCTTGTATTACACAGGTTGCCGCACCGGAGCCGCGAAGAAAATCACGTGGGAAATGGTGTCAAAGGATTGCAACGAGATCGAGCTTCCGGGCGAAATTGTGAAGAACGATGATCCGCTGACGTTGCCGCTCGTTGGTCCCCTGAAAGAAATCGCTGTCACGCTTCGCACGTTGCGCAAATCATTTCCGCAGCCCACGGATCGCGTGTTCGACTTCACTAACTTTCGCTGGGAGTGGGATCGAGTTTGCGCCAAACTCGGCTTCGGCGTTTTCGACAAAGAAAGCAAAACCTACAGCGGACTTATTCCCCATGATTTCCGCCGCAGTGCTGCACGTAACTTGATTAAGGCTGGTCTGGACCGCCGCACCGCCATGAAAATTACGGGGCATAAGACCGAGCATATCTTCGAGCGTTACAACATCAAAACCACCACGGATGTGCAGGAAGCTTTAATCAAGGCGGGCACCTTCAAAAAATCGGCTACCGTAGTTCCGATTGCTGAAACTTCTGCAACACTGTAGAATTACCTCGTGGCCCGGTAGTGTAATCGGTTCAACACGCTGCCCTCTCAAGGCAGAGACTACGGGTTCGATTCCCGTCCGGGCTACCAACTAACCGTGCTACCAGCCACACTCTCCGCCACTTTTTTCCTAATCGTCACCTGTGCCGTCAAAATAAAGTTTTTTGCTCTTGCAATGTTTCAAAAGTAGGTGTATCGCAATCAGCCAAAAATGCAGTTTTTCCGCGAACGATTATTAGCGTAAGAAAGTTATGTCGGCGTCAGCTTGAACTTCCGACCAGTAGAATCCTGCGATGCAATGCGTCAGAATGCGTGCGTCGAGAACACAACACGGAAGCTGCGTGACCGTCGTAATCCACGGAAACGACGTAAAAGATGAGACGTGGCGTCGGTGACAAAAAGGACACTGATGTCGTAGGGGCTGAAAGGCCACAGCACTCCTCGTAAGCGCGACCGGGCGGTGCAATCCGATTCAACTAAAGGATTGTATTGCTTTGTCTTTACAGCAACGTTTCAAGAAATCCGTCGAGCCACAGAACTCACCACAAAACTCAGCCCGCTTGCTGAATGTCAAGGACGCGGCAAAATACATCGCGGGACATGAATGGTACATTCGCACGCTCATTCGGAATAGGCAAATTCCCTACCTGGTCGTGGGCCGAGGTTACGCCTTGGACCGCACTGACCTCGACCGTTTCATCGAGAAACAGAAAATTGGGGTTCTGGTGTGAAGCAGATGCACTGTCAGAATCGCGGGAAACGAAGCAAGCGTGAAACGCGGGCGCGGCAAGAGCGTGGCTGGCGGCAGGTCGCACGGATCACGGGCGCGGGATTGTTCGATCTGCCTGAGTTTTTCCGAACTGGCCTTTACAAGTTGATTCGCGGCGGGCTGGCTGATGCCGAAATTCTACGCGCCTATGAGAGATGCCGGGCTTGGCTTGCGAAGGTGAAAGATGGAGCGGGGGAGTGCGAATGCGGCTGCGGGACGAAGCGCCCAGTAGATGCCGTAACCAAGCGCCTCTTCCACAAGATTTGGGCTTCGCTAACCGGGAAGAAGGATTGAGCCTAGTAGGGCGGCTTTGTTATTCGACAGTTGAGAGCGACCACGCGAGAAACGATTGAGCGAATGGAAGAGCGCAAGCGTGAAGAGGACCTGAAACGATTGCAACAGGAAGAGGCCGCGTTCATTCCGCCCGGCCCGTCTTCATTGACTTGTTGACGTTCAAGTATTTCGGCGGTACTAGGCACTGTCCCATTTAACTGCGCGAGTTGGGAACTCTACGCCCACACAAAAGCGCTCTCCCACAGGCATACAATAAATCACGTTTCCGACTTGCGGGAATTCTCCAGTCAGAGGAGTAATAAACACCTTTTCGCCCGACCGCCAGGACCGCTTGCTAATTACACGAGCGCCGTGGGGACTGACGTTCTCCGTAACCGTTCGCTCACGGTCACGGGGGTCTGCCAGGCTTGCGAGGTAGACGGGAACAGAAGTAGCAAGGCGCTTTTCAAGCCTGCCATCGAAAAGCCTTTGGTTGGGTCTTCTGCCACGGGCAGAAGCGTCCATCACTGGCTCCCTCGGTGAGATGAGCAGTTCCTTACGGTACTTCTTTTCAGTTAGACAGGCATCCTCCCATGATCCATTGAGGGGTCAATCGGTAAAAGACCTTAGTTGCCGCTCAGGTAATCCCCTAAGTTCTTCGATAATCGGTTTGGTCCCCAGCAGTGAACAGGCAGGGGAAGCGGGGTTACAAGGTCAGTCTGCAGGACAGGTTCAAGGATGGCTTGGCGCGGTCGAAAAATGAACAAGCACTGCCCAAAGACCGGACAATTTACTACATCTGGCCTGGCCCGACCCCCTGATCCCGCCGATTGCGCCTGAGTAGCGTCGTCGATTTGAGACAGTACGTTCGTCCCACAAAATTGCCCCATTCGTCCTATTACGTTCGCTAACCCCTAGCGTTTAACTTTGGCTCGTATTTTGGCGGTGCGGCTTTGCGAGGAGAGCTACACGGCGAATTGGTTGAGAAGTATGCCGAGGAGTGGCGACCGCAGAGGTTTGGCACAAACCCGGCCAATTCTCCCGCGAGCCGCGCGGCACTCGACAAGGCCATCACGATCTGCGTCACGAAGGGGCGGTCGGTACGCACGACGCACCGATTGACGAAACCGAGAGCAAGCATTGGGAAGATGGGCGGCGGGGCAGACATGCAGATTGATGATCCCGAAGTATGTCCGCTGCACTGCGCCGTGGCAATGACTGAGAACGGCGTTCGGCTTTACGACCTCGATTCCATGAATGGGACTTATATCAATGATGAACGGATTCAGGTGGCGGACCTCCAAGACCTCTCCGTGTTTCGCATCGGCCTCACCGAATTTGTAGTCTCGGTTGTCCTGAACGGCAACGAAACGGCATAGATAGAGCACGGGAAATTTTTTGAATGCCAGACTCACTCTTCGGCGGGAACTGGAGCGGTCAGACTTCTCCGGTCCCGTCTTCTGAGTACACTCCGCAATTTCGTCATCGATTGTTTTGATTTCTAGAGCAAGGTGAACATCGAGAACCGACAAAATGAGGGGAATCGTGAAGAAAATTGACGCGCAAGGGTTTGGAATTATTGATGGCGCGGACGGTTCCAAGGTTCCCTTCATTCCATTTGACGTTACGAACCGTCACGTTCTCGAACCGGGACAAAAAGTGATTTTCTCTGTCCGTAGAGTCAAGGACCAGGCGTTTGCCGAGAACGTCATAGTGGTGGGAGAAAGACACAACTGGTAGCGGTGCGTGACAAACAGTTTCGGGGACACCAAATTGATGCGATAATCGCCCCACTGCCCCCTTGTAGATTGTCCTCGGAGTCTGGTTGGGTCTGCCCTTTTGCATTATCAAGTTGCGAGGCGAAGGAAGCCCGCGTTTCGTAGAGGCCGCGCAAACCCTTGACGCTGCAAAAAAGCGCGTCACGGCACTTGCGGAGTCGTGGCCGGGCGAGTACGTCATCTTTCACAAAAGGCCAAGAAGGGGCGTAATCCTCTTGGAGTTATACTATAAGGCCCCGAAGTCAAAACGAACAAAGGGACGATGGGTCGTGGACAGATTGGCGCGATAGTCACTGCATTCTCCTCCGAGGAGGGCGAGTTTTTCAGTGCTGACCCATCATCCGCGTGCCCGCCGTTATCCGTTCGTGGCCACTATCGAACTGACTGCCACGCAGTCAGAAGCTAAGATTCAGGAGCGAACCAGTGACCTGAGCTTGTATGGCTGCCGCGTCGAGACACGCAAACCCTTCCCGACAGGAGCGAAGGTGAGAATCAGGATTGCCCACAGGAGCGCCAACTTCGTGGCTGTCGGCAGGGTTTCTTACACCACGCAGGGTGGAATGGGGATCGCCTTTACGCAGGTTGAGCCGAACGATCAGCTAATTTTGGAGAAGTGGGTTGAGGACCTGCGCGACCAGTAGCCTCGCAGCCCGACCATTGCTAGGCACTGGATCGCTCGCCCCATTTAACCGTGCGATCTGGGAACTCTACACCCAAGCAGAAGCGATCTCCCCCTTTTGGCAAACAATAAATCACCCTTCCGACTTGCGGAAATTCCCCCGTTAAAGGCGTAATGAGCGACTGTTCGCCATACTGCCAAGACCACTTGCTGATGATACGCGCACCGTGGGCACTGACATTTTCCGTAAGTGTGCGCTCACGAGCGCGGGGTTCTTCTAGGCTTGCGAGGTAGACGGGAACCAAAGTAGGAAAGCGCTTTTCTATCCTGCCATTGAAATGGGCACCATTCATCGCTGGCTCCCTCGCGGGGAAGGCGTCCCCACAGCGCGTCCTTCTAAGCTATCAATAGCTTCCCACGACGCATTGAGCCGTCAATCGGCAAAGAACTGTAATCGCTGCTGGGGAAATTCCCTGAGTACTTCGGTGTCGGTTTGCATGGCCTGAGATGTGGCAACCACTTGGAGGTCGGTCCCACGAAAAACGATGAACTCGTCCAGGGACTCCGAGGACAATTGCAGTACGCGAGCTTTGGCCGTCTCTATGTCTTTTACAGTTTCCAGCCACTGGAATGTTCCTTTACGGTCCTTCTTCAAAATGTCGTAGAGCGTCCTCATTGGTTCTTCACCCCGATCTTGATGGACGATTCGAAACACCTAGTGGGTGCCCCTGGCACAGCACTTGGCGCTCCATCGGAACCCATATCCGTGCGAGCGTGGGCCGGGCGTTCCTGTACCTCAGAAGTACTTTGAGACACGCTACACAAACTCTTTAAGCCACACCATCAGGTAAGCACCTGGTTCCTGCAATGAGGAATTACCCTAGTTGAAGGGAGGTGGGGAAGCTGTGGGAAACCTGTGGGTAGACCGTCCTGCCCCCTAGACTGGCTCCCTCCTTTTCCGCAATGATGTCGTTTCGGGAGCTTGTCGTGAGCAGTTACCCAGCGAGAGCAAACGATATTGTGAAGGCTGTCCACCTACTGCGGCAACATGGAATAGCAGTGGGTTTCCCGATGCAAACCGCCGATGGAGAAATAATCTTCCCAGTGGGCAAAGATTTTACGCTGACCGCAGACCAGATGCTCGAACTGCTCGAACGGGGCGAACTGGACGCAGAAGGCGTGCGCAGATCAGTCGAGGCGCAGGCGGCTACGCGCAGGCGAGCAGCATCTTCCTAACGCGACGCGGCAGTGGGAATGGAAAATGTCGTGAAGCTCGCCCGCTTGCCAGCCCCTAATTCCTCACCGACGACTTAGAACTTTCCCCATCTCAAATTGCATTATTCACCCGCTTGTCGAGCAATTGCGCTAACGCTATCCCGAGGTGTACCGCGCCGTCGCCAACGGACGGCGTACAGCAAGGGTTTTTGAAATGATTGACAGTTGGACGAAGAAATTCCCCAGCGGCAAAACCGTTACCTTCAAGATTGAAGGAGACAGGAAGTCCGGTTTTGTGTACTCGGCGAAGATGGACGGGCGGGACATCAGGGAAATCACAGGTTTTCTGGAGGAGCTTACACGCGAAGGTGTGGAGGTCATGTTCGCTAATTACGTCGCTGGAAAGTAGCCCACGCTCCATTACCGCAGGCCGTAAACCGGAGCAAGGGAAAATCAATGCCCAGCTCTCCTATCCCCGGAGGCCGCCGATCCAGGCGGATTACCACGAGGCAGAGCGCCAGCCTTGTCATCACTCTCAGTGGAGTCCAGAAAATGTTTCCTTGTCTCATCGTCGATAGGTCGCAAGAGGGATTTAGATTGCGTGGTAGCTTTAGACTGAAGCGTGGACAGCTCGTCGAAATCGTTTTGGATGACCCCGTGGATTCAGTTCAGTGCGAAGTTGAATGGACCGGCAAAACAGAGTTAGAGCAGGTGGGGGAAGTTGGGTTACAAATCGTAGGCAAAATGACTTTTGGGCTTCGCACTCGATCCCGTTGAAAATCACCGTGCTTTGCCGTAGCGAGTCACTTTTCCATCCACGACGTTCGCCACGTATTGGCCTTCGCTGAGGAATTGCATAACTTTTTTACAATCAGTGTTTCCTCGAATGAAAGTTTCGTCATGGCCTTTTGAAAAGGAGAGTAGTCAGCTTACTTAGTCAGGAGAACACACGCATGATAGATGCCGTAGAAGGCAGCCGGAGTAAATATCAATTCGCCAGCAAGGACTCGCAATTGAATCAGGACTGCGATTGTGTCGCGGATGATCTTGCAGATTTTGTTTCGCACCGCACGCTCCTCTCCATTGCGGAGAATCGAATGCAGCACCTAAACAGTGGCACTCGCGCAGGATACGTATCAACAGGGTTCTCTCAGCGTGTGCGTCAAAAGTGAGTTAACGGGGAAATCTGACCGGGCCGCCCTTGCGAGCGATCATCGTCACATCGTTGAGAGCGGCATCAACCGTTTCTTGACTTGGCTCTGCTTCCGGTAACTTTTCGGAATTCACTTCGATTCCGGCAGCAGAAAGCTCCTTCATCAGCTTCGAGCGCCAAGCCCCACCTTGGTCATAAGGCACATAGAGTACGCCGTCATAGTCAGACGACAATTCAACTTCCTCCACGTAAAGGCAACAAACGTTGTTCCGTCCGAGTTTGGCTAGGAAATAGCCCAACTCCAAAATTACATTTTGCCGCGCCCTGCGACGCGTCTTTTCTGGATGCTTCACCGAGGCCCCGGCATCATCTGGCGTCAAGAGCACAACCGCAAAGCGCACATCAGAATGTTTTTCGAACTTCTCAATGATTGTCTGCCCTGATTCGCCTGCTCATGCAGGATAACTACTTCTAAACTGACTGAGCGCAAGAAGGAGGCGACAGCCTGTTTTGGTTCTTCCGCGTGGCCGTGCACTAGGAAAATCTTTCGGCCCTGACTATCCTCCTGCGAAGCACGAGATTCCACATTGAAAAGTTCGTGCAGCGACGTGGGCGATGATTCGCTGGGGATTTTCTCCCAATCGTGAACTAGAGAAATGTAAGAGCGCCGCATGTGTTGGTCCCAATCTATGTTGTCAGTGTCGTAGATACGCTCGTTAAGCGAGAATGAAACGATTCCAACTTGTTGGTCATCATGTTGGATCGCGGGAAAAACAGAAAACTCCTGGGCCAAATACAGGCCAGTAAAGATCATGTTTGGCTCGACGCTGGAATCGATTGCACGAGCGTCCCTCTCAACTTCCTCTCGGGTAAATCGCTTTTGATCCTTGCATTGTTCGTGCCTCAGAACGCCAAAATTTGCCGCGGCAAACCTCAAGCTAAATCTTGTGTTATCAGCGTAAGTCGTTTGTTTCTGTAAGGCGGAAGCGGATTGAGAGGGCTACGTCCTAACCCTTAGACGATATCGCCATTGCCGTTCAGGCAGAAAATGATTTTCGCATGGCTGCAAATCGCGCGCAAGCAAGCGCATTTTCGGCAACGGCCGCCGCCGCGATACAATGAGCGTGAGGAGCCCTCATGCCCGACTACACCGAAGAACACGCTCGCGCCGGCATCCACGCAAAATTGCCCGCGCTTGAGACCTGGCCGAATCAGTTTCCCGGCTACATTATCACCACGCGCTTTCCTGAATACTCCTCCGTCTGCCCCAAGACCAGCCTTCCCGACTTCGGCACTATCACCATCCAATACATGCCGAAAAAAGATTGCATCGAGCTGAAAGCGCTGAAGATGTATCTCCTCGCCTACCGCAGCCTCGGCATCTTCTACGAAAACGCCGTCAACAAGATCCTGCGCGATATCGTCGAAGCCGTTCGCCCCGAATGGTGCGTCGTCCGCGGCGAATTCACTCCGCGCGGCGGCCTCACCACTTCGATCTTCGCCCGTTGGCCCGAAATCAACATGAAGTCTAAGCGCGGACGCAAGTAGGGCAGATCCCTCTCGACGCTCGGGATGACGCGCGGGAAACGAGAAGAGCGCGTTTGAAGATTCGCTACCAGTCCGGCGGGAGATGAACACTCTGGCCGAATTTCTCTTTTTGCCCAAGTTCTTTGCGGGCGTCTCGCCGCGACGAGTTGCAAAAACGGTGGCGCGGTGGACAGATGGGCAAAGGCAGGGGATAATTTCAGGACAACACTAGTGGCAGGGGTGGCATCCACTTCAGAGGAGGGAGAATGAGCATTTCTCCAAACGTACCGACGGCGCAGGAATCGTATGGCTACGAGTCCCCGGGCACGCCGCGATGGATTACGATTCTGCTGGTTCTCATGATGGCCGGGATCGCCGTGCTGGGCATCGCCGGCTACAGCGCGCAGACGAAGATCAGCCAGGACCTGTCGGAGCAGCAGAAACAGAACAAGATCCTGACCGCGCAGCTCGACCAGGCGAATACACGCATCGCGGACTTGAAAAGCAAGATGGAAATCACGACGCAGAGAATCGGCTTGACGCAGTCCGAGCTGGCGCAGGCCAAGAGCCGCGCCGAATCGATCCGCAAAGAGCAGCAAAGCTCCGACGAGAAGCTGACCGCGCAGCTGACGCAGGCGCAAAAAGAGAATGACGAGAAAATCGGCGCAGTGGCCTCCGAAGTGGGCATTGCCAAGAAAGATATCGAAGCGACGAAGGGCGACTTGGAAGCAACCAAAGGAAAGCTGGAACGGAGCCTCGGCGACATGAACGTGATGAGCGGGCTGATCGCGCACAACCGCGACGACCTCGACGAATTGCGGCGGCGCGGCGACCGCAACTATTACGAGTTCACGCTGCAAAAATCGAAGTCGGCCCAGCGCGTCGGGCCGGTGCAAATGTCGCTGAACAAGACCGACCCGAAAAAAGCGAAGTACACGCTGACCGTAGTGGCCGACGACAAGACCATCGAAAAAAAGGACAAGACGTCCGGCGAGCCGGTGCAGTTCTACGTGAAGGGTAGCGCGCGCTTGGCGCCGTACGAGATCGTGGTGTTCGACGTGGGCAAAAACCAGATTACCGGCTACCTGGCGACTCCGAAGGAAGGCGGCGCCGCCGCTCCTCCGACGGCTGCAGCAGCGCCCGTGGCTGGGTCCGGGACTCCCGCGAAGCCTGAGTAGCTAGACAGCGTTTTCGATTTTCGATCAAAAAAACCCCTGTTCCGCGTTCTGGAAACACCCCGGGGGACAGGGCTTTTTGTCCGTGTGCCCGCCGCGCTAGCATTAAATGTTGACTTTTTTTTTGACCGAACGTCTTGGAGCAATCCGATGAAAGCATGGACCATTCGAATTTCGCTGGTTGTTGCCGCGCTGATGGCGGTCTGCGTTGCGGACGTGGCACGCGCACAAGCTCCGCTGGAACCCGCGCAAATGTCGCCGCGCACGTTGTTCTACTTGATCTGGCGCGGCGTTCCGTCGCCTGACGCGCGAAAAGCGAACGCGTTGCTGGCGCTGTGGGACGACGCAGATTTTGCGCCGGTGCGGTCGGCGATGGTGGCGGGCATGCTCGGGTCTTCGGACGAAAAGTCCACGCAGCCCAAACTCACGCCGGAGCAAGTGCAGGAATTCGCGGGGCTATTGGAGAATTCGTTCACGCTGGGATATTGGAGCGAGCCGACAAGGCGAAATCTTTCGAATGGGGCAGCGGTGACGGAAGCGAAAGTGCCGGCATGGAACGGAATGTTTTTTGTGTATGACCGAACCGGAAAAGAAATGCTGCTGACAAAAGCGGTCCTGCGCATGCGCGCGGAGGAGAAGGAAGCGCCGCGGCTTTCGCAAGTGGCGATCGCAGGCGTGCAGGTCCTGAAGGCGGAAGGCAAAGGCGGCGCGACGTATTGGGCGGAGCACGGCAAATTCGCGGTGAGCGCGGGTGAAAAACTTGTGATGGAAGATTTGCTGAGCAGGTTGGATGGGAAAATTTCGGGTGGCGCCTCCCTGGTGCAATCGGCGGCGTACCAGGAGGCGCAAGCGAATCTGAGCGGTGGCTTACTGGAATTTTTTCTGCGGATTCCCGACTTGAAAAATCTTGCGAATGATTCGAAAGCGGGGATGTTCCAGATACGCCCATTGCTGGACGCGGCGCGGCTGGACGCGGTGCACTCGATCGGCGGGCACGTGACATTCGAAGGTGCGAAAACGCACGTGCAGGCCGCGATTCTGGGCGAGGCCGTGTCCGGAACGCTGTTTGACATTTGGTCGACCGGGCAGCAGTCGCCCGCTTCATTGGCGTTTGCGCCAGTGAACGCTGTCTCTTACACGTCCGCGCAAGTGAATTTTCAGGGCATCTACGACACGCTGAAGCGCGTGGCCGGCGCGGCGTTCCCGCAGACTCACCAGGGCAACGTCGATTTGATTGACGCGATGGCGCAGCAGAAACTGGGCATGCCCGTTGCGGACGCGCTTGGATTGCTTAGCGGAGAATTCGCGTCGATGCAGACGAGCCCATCGCTGGATACGGCGAAGCAGGTTTATTTTTTTGGCATACGAAAGAAACCGGAAACGCTGAAGCTGATGCGGACGGTGTTCAGCGATCAGATCACTTCGGAGCGCAATGAAGGCGATGTCACTTTCGTGAAGATTTCCCTTGGAGGGAAGAAAGCCAGCGAGGGCGTGGCGCAGTGGAATTTTTTCAACCTTGCGGTGACGCCGGACATGATCCTTGGAGCGAGTAAGATGGAGACGTTGCGCGAAGCGCTAGAGCGGCGCACCGGAGGAACGACCGGGGCGGGGCTCGCGAGCGTGCCGCAATTTGCCGCCGGGCGACAGCAATTTCCGGAGAAGCTGATTGGCCTGAGCTATTTTGATTTTCAGAGGGTGGATTGGGCGGCGGCGCGGGACCGCTGGGTGGCTGAGAGCAAGAAAAGCTCCGTGGTGAAGAGCATGAATTCCTCGACACCGAGCACGGCCATGGCAAACGCGAACGAATGGCTCCAGCAGATGAATCCGCAGGTCATTTCGCGGCATCTGCATCGGTCGCTGAGCGTGTCGTGGAAGGATTCGAAGGGCATTCATTGGGACCAGTGGGTCGAATAGCGGAGCGATGAACTTTTTTCGTCGCCTACAGCCGGGACTGCTCTTCCCCGCCCTGCTTTGCGGGTGTTCGCTTGCCGGCGCGCAGGAAAATCCACAGCAGCCGAAGCAAACGATTCACGTTAGCGTGGACCGCGTGAACGTCGGAGTGATCGTGACCGATCACAGCGGCCACTTCGTGGAAGGATTGCATCGCGAAGACTTCCACGTATTCGACAACGGGACTGAGCAGCCACTCACCGGGTTTGCAGCAATCGAGGAGCCTGCGCAGGTACTCTTTCTCATCGAGTCCGGCCCCGCGGTGCTTTTCCTGGGGAAAAATCATCTCCATTCCGCGGACTCACTGCTGAAAAGCCTAGCCGTTAACGACCGCGTTGCGATTGCCAGCTATTCAAAGGAGCCGGAGTTGCTCCTCGACTTCACGCCCGATAAACCCGCGGTGCGGCTCGCGCTGCAAAATTTGAATTTCACGCTTGGCTTTGGTGCGTTGAACCTGACATCGAGCCTCGCGTCAACGATCGACTGGCTTGAGTCCTTTCGCGGGAAGAAAACAGTGGTTGTGCTTTCCACGGGCGTCGATACCTCGCCACCGGAAAGATGGCAAGCGATTCAACAAAGGCTCAGAACTTCCGATGTGCGCATACTGGCAGTTTCACTGTCTGGAGATTTCCGCAAGTATCCTAGATGGAGGAAACTCTCCCCTGAAGAGCGCGAGAACCGCGCGTTCGTCAAGCAAGGCTTTGCTCAGGCCGATCAGGCGCTGCGTCAGCTTTCAGAGGCCAGCGGCGGGCACGTTTACCTTCCGAAGAATGAGAAGGAATTCGATCGCTCGTACTCCGAAATCGCCCAACTCGTCCGCCACGAATACAGCATCGCCTTCAGTCCGCCTACCAGTGACGGCCAACTTCACACGATTCAAGTCAAAGTGAAGCGCATGTGGTGCCGCGTGGACCACCGGCGGGCTTACCTCGCGCCCGGGCCTCGCTAGTGGTTCTTCGCCCAGCCGCTACCCATGGTAAATGAACAGCCGTGATAAGCTCTGCGTCTTGGGGGGCGGATATGGAAAGAGTGAACGGCATCGGAGGCTTCTTTTTTCGTGCGCGAGACCTGCCGCCCTCGGCCAGTGGTACGACGATCATCTCGGCGTTACGGTTGTTCCATCAAACTATGATGAGCCGGGGTGGCGGCAAGAAGCCGGGCCAACGGCATTTGCGCCATTCCCCGAGACGACAACATACTTTGGCGACGCCAGCAAAAACTGGATGATCAATTTTCGGGTGCGCAACCTCGACGCGATGGCGGCGCAACTGCGCGCGGCGGGCATATCCGTTGAGATCGACCAAGAACGCTGCCCGAACGGCAGGTTCGCCCCATTTGAACGACCCGGAAGGGAATCTGATTGAATTGTGGGAGCCCGAGGGACGAGACGCGCCCCGGCAAATCTGAAGGCCTGACTCGCCCGAGGCAAGTTACCTGATTTAAGGGAAGGCTATTCGAATTCCTTGAGGGTCTTGGCCATTTCGCGGAGACGCTCGTCCATCAAGGCGAAGACGGTTCCTGCGTCAAACTTGCCGTCACCATTTCTCTGCCCTGCAGTCATGCCAGTAAGTATCTCGATGCCCTGTTCGACCTTGGCAACGGGCCAGATGTGAAATTTACCTGCCGCGACGGCTTCCAGAATGTCTTCTCGCAGCATCAAATCTTCCACGTTGGAATCGGGCATCATCACGCCTTGCGTTCCGGTGAGGCCTTTGATGCGGCAGACGTCAAAGAATCCTTCGATTTTTTCGTTTACGCCGCCGATGGCCTGAATATCGCCTTGCTGGTTGATGGATCCGGTCACCGCGATGTCCTGGCGCAGCGGCAAGCCGGAGAGCGCCGACGCGAGCGCATAGATCTCCGTGGAGCTGGCGCTGTCGCCATCGACTCCCGAGTACGATTGCTCGAAGCAAATACTCGCCGCGAGCGAGAGCGGCTTGTCCTGAGCAAACTTGCTACGCAAATAACCGGCGATGATGTGCATACCTTTGTCATGGAAGCGCCCGCTGAGATTGGCTTCGCGCTCGATATTGATCAATCCCGCCTTTCCAAGGGCCGCTGTCGCAGTGATGCGCACGGGCTTGCCAAACGAATAGCCACCGATTTCCAGGACGCTCAGCCCGTTCACCTGGCCGACACTTGAGCCCTGCACATCCACGAGCAGGGTACCTTCCTGGATCATTTCGCGGATGCGCGTTTCGATCAGGTTGTGGCGCTCCATTTTTGAAGACAAGGCGCCGCGCACGTGCGCCGCGCGAACCACGGATTCTCCGGCCGCAGCCGCGTTGTAATGCGCCTCGCGCGCCAGGTCGGCGATATCGACGAAACGCGCCGTCACCTTGTTTCTTCGGCCGGCCTGACGCACGCCGTATTCCAGCACGGCGGCGAAGGCGCCCCGGTCAAAGGGGTACAAACCCTCTTTCTCGGACAGCGCGCGCAGCCGCCCCGCATATTCCGCAATGACGCCGTCGCTCATGGCCATTTCTTCGTCAAATTCCACGCGCACTTTGAAGATCTTGCGAAAGTCTTCTTCATACTCGTAAAGCAATTCGTACAAGGAACGATCGCCGATGAGAATCACTTTCACGTTGATGTCGATAGGCTCCGGCTTCTGCGCGCTGCCGCCGAAGGGGTAAAACATTTCGAGCGGCTGAATTTCCAGCCGATTGTGGTTCAGGGTGCGCTTCAGCGCGCGCCACACGCCGACTTCCGAAAGCGCTTCCAGCGAATACATGATCAGAAAGCCGCCATCGGCGCGGAGCAGCGAACCAGCGCGCAGGTCCATGAAGTCGCTGGTCCAGCCGCCTCGCGCGTCGTAGGCGCGCTGGATGGTCCCGAAAAGATTGGCGTAGGTGGGCGTGGTTTCAAAAATGACCGGAGATTTGTCGTCGTTGTCGTGCGCAAGAATGACGTTGACGCCGTAAACGCGGAAAGGATCGCGCTCCGGTCCTCCCTGCGGTTTGGGCAACCCGTCCGGAGCTTCTTCGTCGTGCTCGCCTTCGCCTTCGCGCTCCTTGAAAGGATCGAGATTATCGAGGAGATGGTGGCGAACTTCTTCGAGGTATTCCGCAACACTGTTGCCGGGATATTTTTCCTTGAGCTCTTCGATGACGCCGTCGACCAGCACCGAGGCCGCTTCCTGCTCCAGGTAACTCAGTTCGCTGGCCAGTTCGCGCGAGAGCGTCAGCGTCTTCCGGTACACGACGGTGAATTCCTGGCGGAACTGCTCGTACTTTCGCTCGATGTCTTCGGCGACGGGGCTTTCGAGCTTTCCCTCGTGCACCATTTTGGCGATGTCCTCGATCGGCACCATTTGGCCTTCGAGCACGGGGAAAATCTCCGGCAGCGCGACGGCGCCCACCTGCATGTGGCCGAGCGCAAATTGTTCGCGCGCGATGCGGCGCGTAAAATCGTCCATCAATTCTTTTTCACGCACGGTGAAACGCTCGACGATGCGTCCTTTTTGCCGCTGGAACGGCTCGCCTTCGAACACCTGAGGAATCCGCCGGCGCAGAAAGTCGATCCCTGCCTGCATGTCCTTCTTGAAGGCGTTGGCCTGGCCGCGAGGAAGCGCTAACAGGCGAGGCCGGTCCGTCAATTTGAAATTATTGACGTAGCAGCGGTCCAGCGACTCTTTTGTCGGAGGATGAAGCTCTTCGATCATGCGGGCGATGGTTCCGCCGCGGCTGGTTCCGGCCAACCCGCACACAAAAACGTTGTAACCAGGGGCGGAAAGCTCCACGCCCATCTTCAGCGCACGCAGCGCGCGTTCTTGCCCAATGAAGCCCTCTCGCAACTCGGCTTGCGCAGTGGTTTCAAACGGGATGCGCGAAAGCTCACACGTCCACCGCAGTTTCGCTACGGGAAGCTCCATCGGTTTCGGGGCCGCTTTGGTGGTCATGAAATTCCTTCGAGCGCGTTACTCTAGCACAACCAAGTCACGCCCCGGCCCGGAAGACAAGGCACGTGTTATCGAGCGGTTATGGGCGGGCTTTCTGGACGCTCCATATATACGGTCAAGACTCCCGCGGCGGTAGCCACCAGGATCGGCCCCAGCACCAAGCCGAGCATTCCGAACAAGCCGACACCGCCGACCACACTGATAAAAATCACCAAGCCGCTCAATTCGGTTCGCCCGCCCAACAACAACGGCCGCAGGACGTTGTCGACGATCGTGGATACTCCCGCGCAAATCGCCAAGAGCAGAATGGCGCGCCCCCAGTGCCCCGTGAACCCGAGCCACAATGACGCCGGCACGAAGATCAGTCCAGAGCCCACGACGGGCACAAGCGAAAAAAAAGCCATCGCCACGCCCCAGAAAAGAGGCGTCGGCAATTTCACAATGGCGAATCCCAGACCGCCAAGAATGCCCTGAATCGCCGCAATAATCAGGCTGGTGGTGACGCTCGCGGAAATAAGGTCGCGCGCCTGGTTCATCATGGTGTCGCGGTGCTCAGCATCGAAGGGGAGAATGCTGCGGACTCCACGGATAATCCGGTCGCCGTCGCGAAAGAAATAGAACATCGCGAAGATCATCACGAAGAGATCGAAGATAAACTCCGCGATGTTCCGAAGAATGGTGCCGAGGCGCTCCGCGAGAAAACCGGCCTCCTTCTGAACTGCCTGCTCCACGGTCTCCGCGACGTCGGCGTTAGGGTCCAATCCGGGCACGTGTTGCGCGATCCACGCCCACTTTTTCGCGATCGTCGGCGCCTGCTCTCCCGCGATGGAATGCTGAACGCCGCGAGAAACCGAGACTGCTTCGCGCACGAAAAGCGTGGTTATCAAAATGGCCGGCACAATGAGCAAAATGGTCACCGCCAGGGTGCTGATAACCGCGCTCCGCCTCGGGGCAAATTTTCGCGCCAGACGCTCGTGCATCGGGTAGAAAAAAATCACCAGGATCGCTGCCCACCCTAGTGAGGACAGGAATGGTTCGTAAATCCGGAAAACCAAGTAAATGAGCAGGAGAAGCACGCCATACGAAAGAACAGTGGTCAACCGGTCACTGGTCGTGGCGTTCGGGGGAGGAACAAGATTCTGAGTCGTCATATAATGTTGATAGGCCGGGCAAAGACTGATAACTTCCGGCTTACGCTCCACCAGGTCACACGCGGATCACCGAGCCCATTCTGAATGTCTACGAAGTCCATCCCGCTCACTAGCTACCAGATTCGTCTCCTTGCTGTACTTGCTTTGATCAATTTTGTCAACTTCGCCGCGCGCCAGGCGGTCGTTCCGCTGATCCCATTGTTGCGGGATTATTTCCACCCCACGGACGCCGAGCTGGGCTGGCTACAGGCCGGGCTCCTGGCTGTTCTTGCGGCCGGGAGCATTCCGTTTGGATTCCTTGCGGATCGCTTCAGCCGCAAAGCCATCATTGGCATCGGCATTTTTTTCTGGAGTGCGGCTTCGTTCGCCGGCGG
>Ga0209157_1000173_pt1 | contig 58060 bp, 51 predicted proteins | sample GraSoiAngelo_135_FD_185892 | JGI IMG/M metagenome (GOLD analysis project Ga0209157, IMG submission 185892) | Grasslands soil microbial communities from the Angelo Coastal Reserve, California, USA - 14_0929_05_40cm (SPAdes) (version 2) | ecosystem: Environmental > Terrestrial > Soil > Grasslands ... | reverse complement strand
CTGGCCCGATTCGATCACCTGACGTAGCCATACGCGCTCTTCGTGGCTACCGATGTGCTCGACTTCGTACGCGATGGTGCCGCAGTAGGTCGCGCGCAGCTGGGGCAGCGCCTCGGCGAGCGTGGTGCCCGGGACGTAGATGCGCAACACGTCCGCCGGAATCCGCGCCATGATCGCGGGGTTCAGTCCCAGCCGCCCGGGATCGAGTGAGGGATCGCCCGGAGGCTCCGAGCCGAGCGGGTCGAGGTGGGCCGCCAGATGTCCGAAATTGCGGTGAGCCCGGACGAGCGCGTAGGCGGCGGCGACGTACTTTAAGTCGGGGCTGGGGCCTGGGGCCTCGGGCCTAGGGGGTGAAACGTCCGACTTCGGAGTGGCCACCGGTGCTTGAGGTGCACGCCCCAAGCCCGAGGCCCCAGGCCCCAGCCCCGTCCCAGTCAGGCTTTCCGTCACCTGCTCATAAAACCGCTCCTCTCCTTGCAACAGGGAGTCCAGGTAGCGCAGAAACATCCCCGACTCTGCGCCCTGAATGATGCGATGGTCGTAGGTACTCGTGATCGTGATGACCTTCGCGCCCGCAATGTCACGAATCGTCCCGGTCGCGATGATCGAGCCCTGACCCTTCATCAGGCGGGGGACCGAGGCAACGGTGCCGAGGGTGCCGGGGTTGGTCAGCTGGATCGTGCCGCCGGTGAAGTCGTCGGGCATCAGGCGGTTGGTGCGGGCCTTCTCGACCAGCGCCTCGTAGGCGGCGTGAAATGCCGCGAAATCCATCGCCTCGGCGCGCTTGATGACCGGCACGAGGAGCGCGCGGCTGCCGTCCTTCTTTTCGACGTCTACGGCGAGGCCCAAGCCGATCGCGCCCGGGTCGACGCGATGCGGCTTGCCGTCGAGGTTCTGGAACGTGTGCGTCATGACCGGGAAGCGCTTGGCGGCCTGGACGATGGCGTAGCCGATGAGGTGCGTGAACGAAATCTTCTTGCCGGTCGCGGCCAATTGGCCGTTGAGCACTTTGCGGCGCGCGTCGAGCGTGGTGGCCGAGATGTCGCGGAACGAGGTCGCCGTCGGCACCGAGAGCGAGTCGGTCATGTTGGCGACTAACCGAGCGGCGGGACCGGTTATCGGTGTCGTACCCCGGGGAGGGGGGACCGGGGACGTGGGAGGGGTACTCCGGGTCACGGTCGGCCCGTCTCCCGTCCCGCGTCCCTCTTCCCGCGGTCGCTCGGACGGAATGACCGGCAGCTCCGCCATCTTCCCGTTCTCAAACAACTCCCGCCACTCGGGGGCCACAGACGAGGGGTCCCGGAGGTACTCCTCGTACATGACCTGTACGAAGGCGGCGTTGTGGGTACCGAAAACGAATTCGCTCACGCGCTGGAATCTACAAGGTATCTTATGTGACAGAATGTCATTGCTCTGCGTCGCGCTCCTCCTGCTGCAAACTGAAGCCCCCCAAGCCCCCCAAGTCGCCCGAGCCTCTCTCCGAGACCGCATCGCGGCTCGCATTGCGCAAACGCGCGCACGCGCTGTAGGGGTTTACTACCGCGATCTCGCGACTGGTGACTCCCTAACCGTGGGTTCGGACGTGCGGTTCCACGCCGCGAGCACCATGAAGATTCCGGTCATGATCCAGCTGTTTCGGGATCGGGATGCCGGGCTGCTCTCGCTCGACGATTCGATCGCCGTGACGAACACCTTCCGCTCGATCGTCGATAGCTCGCCTTACCAGCTCGACGTCACGGATGATTCCGATTCGTCGCTGTACAAGCGGTTGGGCCAGCGGACGTCCATCCGGGACCTCATCGAGCTGATGGAGACGGTGTCGAGCAATCTCGCGACCAACCTGCTGATCGCGCGGGTAGACGCCAGGCGCGCCAACGCCACCGCGCACGCACTCGGTGCGGATTCGATTCTGGTGCTACGCGGCGTCGAAGACGACAAGGCATATCGGGCGCGCCTCAACAATACGACGACGGCGCGCGACCTCGGTATGCTGCTCGCCGCCATCGCGAACGCAACCGCGGCATCGGCGGGATCGTGCCGGGACATGTTGGCCATACTGGGACGGCAGCAATTCAATGAGGGGATACCGGCAGGACTGCCCGCGGGCATACGCGTTTACCACAAGACGGGCTGGATCGGTCAGGTCGTCTACCACGATGCTGCATTCGTGGAGCCCCCCCCGCCAGGTGGCGGACGCGGCTATGTCCTGGTCGTAATGACTGGCGGGATTCAGAAAGACGATGATGCCCACGCGCTGGCGCGCGACTTATCGAAGCTCGTGTTCGACGCTCGGAGGAAACGATGAAACTGATCACCACGATCGTGCGGCCCGAGCGCCTGCCCGAAGTCAAGGCGGCGCTGTTTCGTGCCGGTATCACCGGCATCACGCTGAGTCGCGTGAGCGGCCACGGTGGCGAGCACGAGATCGTCAGCCAGTACCGCGGGACGACGCTAGTCATGGAATTCCATGAGAAAGTGAAGATTGAAATGGTGTGCTCGGAACCGTTCGTGCAACCCTGCATCGACGCGATTCTGTCGTCCGCCCGCACCGGGGAGGTCGGAGACGGCAAGATATTCGTGCAGGCGATCGAGCGAGTGATTCGCATCCGGACGGGGGAGCAGAATAACGACGCGCTGACGGCGGTAAACGCCGATGAGGTGCAGCGGGCGGCTTTGCGGGCCGCCGACGCCGAATGACACAGACGCCGGCTATAAGCGCCGGCGATACCGCGTGGGTGCTCGCCTCGAGCGCCCTGGTTCTGCTCATGACGGTCGGGCTCGCCTGTTTCTACGGCGGGCTGGTTCGCTCCAAGAACTCGCTCAACACGATGATGATGAGCATCGTCGCGATGGCCGCGATCAGCGTGCAGTGGGTCGTGATCGGCTACTCGCTCTCGTTCGCGCCGGGGTCGGGTTGGCTCGGCGGGTTGGACTGGGTGCTGTTTCGTCACGTGGGCGGCGAGCCCAATCCGGCGTACGCCGCTACGATTCCGCAGCAGGCGCACGCGATCTATCAGGCGATGTTCGCGATTATTACGCCCGCGCTGATCTCCGGTGCAATCGTGGAGCGGATGCGGTTTCGCGCCTATCTCGCCTTCCTGCTCCTCTGGTCCACGTTGGTGTACGCGCCGCTGGCCCACTGGGTATGGGGCGCGGGCGGGTGGTTGCAGAAGATGGGCGCGCTCGATTTCGCGGGCGGCACCGTCGTGCACATCAGCGCCGGCGTGTCAGCGCTCGTCGCAGCCCGGTTCCTGGGACCGCGCCGCGACTTTCGCCGCGTGCCGTTATCACCGCACAACGTCCCGCTCGTCTTGATCGGCGCGGGCCTGTTGTGGTTCGGGTGGTTCGGGTTCAACGCCGGGTCGGCACTCGCGGCGAACGCGCTCGCCGGGCTGGCGTTCGTGAACACGAACACCGCGGCTGCCGCGGCCGTGCTCACCTGGGCACTGCTCGACTCTACGCGGACTGGCAAGATGACCGCAGTCGGCGCCGCGACCGGCGCGGTCGTGGGACTCGTCGGCATCACACCGGCCGCGGGCTTTGTAACGCCGCCGGCCGCGCTCGCCATCGGCGTGCTGTGTGCCTTCGTCAGTTATTTCGCGATCCAGCGTCGCTCGCACAGCCGCCTGGATGATTCGCTCGACGTGTTCTCCTGCCACGGGCTTGCCGGCGTTGCGGGGGCGCTGCTCACCGGCGTCTTCGCGACGAAGCTCGCGAATCCCGCCGGCAATAACGGGCTCTTTGCGGGCAACCCGGGGCAAATGCTCGTCCAGTTCTACGCTGTCCTCGCCGCGGTGGTCATCGCCGCCGTGGGCACCGTGGTGATCCTCGCGATTGTGCGCGCGACGTTCGGCGCGCGCGCGCGGATTGCCGACGAGATGATTGGGTTGGATCTGAGCGAACATGGGGAAGAAGCGTACTTCGGAGGCGAAGCGGCGCTGGGCGGGAGCGCGTTGGCAGAGAGTGTGATCGTTGTGCAAGACCCGACGCCCGCTGAGCTCGAACGGCGGGGGAAAAAGGAGCGCTAGCTGACGCGGCGAGTCTTCCTCCTCATGAAGTCCATGAGAATGAACTGGCCGAGGGTCATCGTGTTCGTGAAGTAGGCCTTGCCGCGGCAGATTGCCGAGACCTTCTTCACGAACTCGACCAGGCTGCGGTCGCGCGCGAGCATGAAGGTGTTGATCATGATGCCGCTGCGGCGACAGAGCGCGACTTCCCGATACGTGGCCTGCAGGATGTGCGGGTCGAGGCCCATCGAATTGACGTAGATGCGTCCGTCGGGCTGCGTCAGCGCCGACGGCTTCCCATCGGTGATCATGATGATCTGCCGCATGTCCTTGCGCTGTCCCAGCAGGATGCGACGCGCGAGCTTCAACCCTTCCGTCGTGTTCGTGTGATACGGACCCACCTGCGCGTGCGCCAATTGCGCCAGCGGGATCTCCTCGGCCGTGTCGTGAAACAGCACCACGCGCAACGTGTCGCCCGGGAACTGGGTGCGAATAAGATGTGTCAGCGCGAGCGCGACTTTCTTCGCCGGTGTGAACCGATCTTCCCCGTACAGAATCATCGAGTGCGAGCAGTCGAGCATCAGCACCGTCGCCGACGACGAGCGGTACTCGGCCTGGTGCACCATCAGGTCGTCGTACTCGAGGTTGATCGGAACGCCCAGGCCTTCGCGCTTCAGCGCGTGCGAGAGCGTCGCGTTGACGTCGAGATTCAGCGTGTCGCCGTATTCGTAGCGCTTGCTCGCCGCTTCGGCCTCCACGCCGGTCGCCAGGTGCTCGGTATCGTGCGCGCCGAAGCTTGACTTCCCGATGCTGCCGAGGAGGTGCTTCAGCGTGCGATAGCCCAGGAAGTCGATGCCCTTGTCGGTGAGATTGAACTGCACCTGCTGCGCCGCTTCCTTCGCCATGCCACCGGGGCCAAAGACGGGCTGCTGCGCGCCAGGCATTTTCGGCGCCTGCTGCAGGTTCAAGTACCCTTCCTCGATCAGCTTCTGCACGATCTGATCGAGCAAGTCGGCAAGCTGTTTCTGCAGCTCCGCGTCCCGTTGCGCGTCGCCCGTGGAATCGCCACGCAGCACGTTGAGCATATCGGGCGTGAGCTGGCCCGAGTCCATCAATGCCTGGAGGATCGCCTGGCGCAGCGCATCGAGGGAGCGGTCGGGATCCTCTTCGCCGAACTCGCCCCAGAACGGGTGTGAGTACGGGCCGCCCGCAAACCCAGATTGCAACAGGAAATCGGCGAGCTGGTCGAGCAACGCCTGGAGGTTGAGCGTCTCGAGCAGACCGGCGACGTAGCGGCTGTAGGTCGTGTAGCGCATTGATCTCCAATCTAGCATCCCCAGGTCAGGGGATCGTAACGACGTACCCGTCGTGGTCGGAACGCACGGCAAGCCGCGTGAAATCCGGGATTATCGCCTCAGCACCGGAGAAATCCGCATCGGGATGCGTGGTGCGCAGCGCAATGACGCGGGCGCCCGCCGCGCGCCCCGCCGCGATACCGGGCGGCGCGTCCTCGAAGACCAGGCAGGTCGCGGCGTCGTGGCCGAGGCGTTTGGCGCCGAGCTGATATCCGTCAGGCGACGGCTTCCCCTGTGACACGTCGTCGCTGGTCACGACGACCGGCGGTATAGGCAGGCCCACCGAGCTCAAACGCAGCTGTGCCAAGTCGCGACCACACGACGTCACGACGGCCCAGCTTCCCGCGTGCAGGCTCGCCAGAAACCGCCGGACACCGGGCACCTCATGCAGCCCATCGACATCCGCCAACTCGGCGCTATCGAGCCACGCGACCTCGCGCATGACGTCGAGATGGGGAGCAACGGCCTGGACGGTGTCGCGCGAGCGTCGGCCATGCGCGATCCGCAGCACCTTCTCGGGATCGAGACCATGGCGCTGAGCCCACTGGCGACACACGCGCTCGACGACGGCACGAGAATCGACGAGGACGCCGTCTAGGTCAAAGAGAAACACCGCAGCGCGGAGTTCCATACTCCTTAATTTGGTGCCATGACCGAAGTCGGGGAGCCGGGGAGAGCTCGACGCTACGGACTGGGGGCGCTCGCCCACCGCAACTTCCGTCTCTTCTTCATCGGCCAGGGCATTTCCCTCGTCGGGACGTGGATGCAGAACGTGGGCGAGGGGTGGCTGATCCTCACGCTCACCAACTCACCGTTCTACGTCGGCCTCACCGCCGCGCTCAGCTCGGTCGGTGTGCTCCTGTTCAGCCTGTACGCCGGCGTGATTGCCGACCGCGTCGACAAGCGGCGCGTGATCATCTTCATGCAGCTGGCATTCATGATCGAGGCGTTTACCGTCTCGATTCTGGTGTGGACGCACGTCATCGCCGTGTGGCAGGTGCTTGTGCTGGCGACGACGCTAGGCATCGCGAGCGCGTTCGACATTCCCATGCGCCAGTCGTTCATCGTCGAGATGGTCGGGAAGGACGATCTCATGAACGCCATCGCTCTGAACTCCTCGCTCTTCAATGGGGCGCGGGTGGTGGGGCCGGCGATCGCGGGCCTCCTGATCGGCACGGTGGGAATCGCGTGGTGCTATTTCCTGAACGGCATGAGCTACATCGCCGTGATCGTCGGCCTGCTGATGATGCGGCTGCCGTACAATTCGCAGCCCGCCAAGACGACGTCGGCGTGGACCGGGTTTCGCGAGGTGCTCACCTACCTGCGCAATGACCGGCGGCTTCGCGTGTTGATGATTCTGACGGCCATCCTCAGCGTCTTCGGGTTCCCCTACATCTCGATGATGCCGGTGTTCGCGCGCGACGTGCTGCATCGCGGTGCGGCCGGGTACGGTGCCCTGACATCGTCTATCGGCATTGGCGCCGTCATTGGTGCGCTCGGGGTGGCGCTTGCGTCGTCGCGAATCCGCGCGCGGGGCCGGCTGATGCTTGTGGGAGGCACCGCCTTCGGCGTTCTGCTGATGTTGTTTTCCGCGTCGCGCGCGCTCGCCCTCTCGATGGTGCTACTCGCGCTCACGGGGTGCGCCATGATCGTCAACAACTCCCTGACGAATACGCTCATTCAAACGACAGCGCCCGATCATCTGCGGGGACGCGTCATGGGGTTCTACTCGTTCGTCTTCGTGGGAATGGCGCCGTTCGGCGCCTTTCTATTCGGTTTGGTGGCGGAGCATGTGGGCGTTCCGGCAACGCTCGCGGCGGGCGGCGCGATCGTCGCGCTGGCCGTTACGATCGCCGGGTGGGCGGTGCCGTCCATCCGCGCCGCTTGACCTCCGCGACGATGACGTCCGCCGCGCCTTCAAAACCCAATCGCTCGGCGTTCAGCACCAAATCGTACTGCGTCAAGTCCTGCCGGTCACGGCCGTAGTGGGTCTTGACGTATTGGTCGCGCTGGTGATCCGTCTCTTGGATGATCTTGTCGGCATTCGCCGGGTCCACGCCGAGGCGCTCGACTGCAACCTTCTTCCGAAAAGGTGTCGAAGCGATGACGTAGACGTGCAGGGCATTGGGGCGCGTCGCCAGCACGGCCTGCGCCCCACGTCCGACGAGCACCACACGCCCTTCCGCGGCCGCCTCCGCGATCACGCGCTCGGTCATCTGGAGGAGCGTTTCCTCTTCGGTCTCGACCGGCACCGGTGTCTCGGCGGTGATGAACATCTCCGGCGAGGCGACGGCGAGCGTTCGCGCCAGGCGCTCCAGCAGGCCAGGGGCACGCTCTTCGCGGCGCGCGACCTCGTCCCGCGGTAAACCCGCGAGCCGCGCGACCTGGTCCACGAATTCGTTGTCGATCAGCGTCCAACCGTCCCCCAGCCGCTCGACGACCAACTGCGCGATCGCCGAGCCGCCGGAGGCGTACTGCCGTGTGATCGTGACGAGCGGCTTTACTGCTGGCGAAGATTGCGTCGGAGATCTCCAATGTTCAGCATCGGAATGCCGCCCTGCGTGGGGACCAGGATCACGAGGTTGTTCGATGCCTTCAGCTCGCGCAGCACGTCGAAGTACTGCCGGGTCAGCGCCTCCGGCGTGAGTGTCGTGTTGAGCAGGCGCTGCTGCTCGGCCTGCAGCCGCGCGACCTCGACACGGTGACGCTCGGTTTCGACCTGCTGCTCCTGCGCGATCTTGTTGTTGATCGCCTGCACGACCTGCGCCGGCGGCTGCAGATCGCGCAGGAAGAACGCCGTCACAGTCGCGATGCGGAACGGCGGTCCACCCGCGCGCGGCTGCGTGACGAGCGCAGAGTCGACCAGCCCTTCCATGGTCCGGGCGATCTGCGTGCGTTTGGAGATGTCGTTGATCGAGTATTGCACCATGCCATCCCGCACTCCTTTGCGGATGGCGTTGCGGACGGCGCTGTGGATCTGGTCCTCGTTGCCGATCTCCGTGTAGATCCGTGACGCCTGCTGGGGATCGATCTGCCAGCGCAGACCCACGTCCACCGTCATGCCCATCTGCTCACTGGAGAGCGCCGCGATCTCCTCGACCTGCTCTCCGGAGAAGGGATATTGCTCTTCGCGCGTCGTAAAGCGCTCGATCGACGACCAGGGTGTCACGAGCCGGATCCCGGGGAGCAAAGGCTTCGGATCGACGGTGCCGAACGCATGCCGGACGCCGACCTCGCCGGCGTTGATGACGACGGTCGTGGAGCCGAGGACGGTGATCACGCCGACCGTGAGTGCGACGTAGCTGAGAATGCGGAGGATCCCGCCGATGGAACGGCCACCGGTGCTCTCGCCACGCACGGTGGCCGCGCCGAGCCGGAGGAAGAAGGCAATCCCGAGGAGTACGAAACCAAAGACTAGCTCGCCCATGGCGACTCCCGTATGTGAAGGAGATGAGGACTACGTGAAGAGGTTGGGTCCTGTTCCAGGTCCCCCCCCCGCGGGTCCCTTTCCAAACGGCGGTTTTTGCTCCGCGCGGGCGCGCACGTACCCGAGCTCCTCGCTGCGCGCGATCCGCTTCTCCGCCACGAGCCCCTCGAGCACCAGCTCACACGCCGACACAACGGTGGCGGGATCCTTCTTCCCGGCGAGTCCGACCTGATCGATCAGGTCGAGCAGCCCGGGGACGACGGTGAAGCCCTTGAGCAGCGCCTCGGAGCGCTCGTCCGGCGTGACCTTGAGCGCGCCGCCCTCGTCGAACCAGTGGACGATGTCGTCGACGTTCGCGCCGCCCACGCGCCCTTCGAACGTGCGGCCCGCCGCGCGGCGGATCAGATCCTTGGCGATGGCTTCGGAGCCCTGCAGCTCGCCTTCGTATTCGAGCTCGAGCTTGCCGGTGATGGCGGGCAACGCGGCGTACACGTCGGAGATGCGCGGTACGACCGCCTTTTCCTTGGCGATGATGGTGCGGCGCTCCGCGTTCGACAGGACGTTGTCGAGCACGCTGATCGGCAGGCGCTGCGACACGCCGCTGCGGCGATCCACGCGCTTGTCCTCGCGCGCCTCGAACGCGATGCGCTCGATCAGCTCCGCCATGAAATCGGGAATGCGGATCGCGCGATTTCCACCGTCGCGCTCCAGCCACGCCTCTTGTTGCGTAATGGCCGACCCGAGCTCAACCGTGAGCGGGTAGTGCGTCGTGATCTCCGAGCCGATCCGATCCTTGAGCGGTGTGATGATCTTGCCCCGCGCAGTGTAGTCCTCCGGATTCGCTGTGAAGACCAACGCCACGTCCAGGTTGAGTCGAACCGGGTAGCCTTTGATCTGGACGTCGCCCTCCTGCATGATGTTGAAGAGCCCCACCTGAATCTTGCCCGCGAGGTCCGGCAGCTCGTTGATCGCGAAGATGCCGCGATTCGCGCGCGGCAAGAGGCCGAAGTGCATCGTCAGCTCGTCGGATAGGAGATGCCCGCCGCGCGCCGCCTTGATCGGATCGACATCGCCGATGATGTCGGCAATCGTGACATCCGGGGTCGCGAGCTTTTCGACGAACCGGACCTCGCGCGGCAGCCACGCGATTGGCGTACTGTCGCCGCGCTCGGCAATCAGCTCGCGGCCGTACTTGGAGACCGGATCGAACGGATCGTCGTTGACCTCGCTGCCGGCGATGATGGGAATCTCCTCATCGAGCAGCGTGACCAGCTGGCGCAGGATCCGGCTTTTCGCCTGACCGCGCAGACCCAGCAGGATGAAGTTGTGGCGTGAGAGGATCGCGTTGACGAGCTGCGGCAGCACGGTTTCCTCGTATCCGACGATGCCCGCGAACAGCGGCGAGCCGTTCTCGAGCAGACAGATGAGGTTCTCGCGCATTTCAGCCTTGACAGTGCGCTGCCGGCGCGCGGGAGCCGCCCACTCCGTCCGCTTCAGCTCGCCCAGTGTCGTCGCTTGTGTCATGGCTCGACGTTAACGAACCGAGGGCTGCCTTGACAGGGGGTGGCGGGACCGGCAGCATCTCGGTCATGCGAGTTCCTTCCGGTCTGCTGCTCGCGCTCTGCGCGGCCGCACCCTCCCTCGCGGCGCAGCGACCGGCCATACCCCCTGTCGATTCCGCCAAGGTCGTTTCGCTCCGGCTCACGGACGGAGCGTCGCTCACGGGTCGTGTCATTGCTGGCGACGACACCTCGGTGACGCTTCTCACGTTTGCAGCGGCACGCGTCACGCTGCCCCATCGTTCCATTTCGTCCTGGCGACCGCAAGCGGGCCGCACGACGGCGACCGGGTTCCAGCCGTCCGATCCCAATAGCAGCCGCCTGTTCTTCGCGCCGACCGCACGGACGTTGCCGCGAGGGAGGGGCTTCTTCGCGGACTACTACCTCTTCTTCCCGACCGCCGCAGTCGGCGTGAGCGATCGCGTCATGCTCTCGGGCGGGATGTCCATCATTCCGGGTATCTCCAGCCAGCTCATCTACCTGGCGGCGAAGGTGGGCGTCGCTCAAGGTCCCGGTGCGGCGTTTGCGGTCGGTGGATTCTGGGCGACCGTGCCGGACGAGTCGGATGCCTCGCTGGGAATGGGGTACGCCGTCACGACACTCGGCAGCGAGGATCACGCGGTGACGCTGCTGGCCGGTTATCCATTTACGACGCGCCAGCTCGCGCGCGAGCCGTTGTTCGTGGTGGGCGGTGAAACCCGTATGAGCGGGCGTTCCAAGTTCATGGCTGAGCTGTGGAAGCTGCCGGACGAGAGTAGTGTGCCGGCGCTGTTCGGACCCCGGTGGTTCGGGGACCGGCTGGCGGTGGGATTCGGTCTCATCTACGTGCTGGGATCGGATGGCGTCGACGGCTGGCCTTTCATCCCGTGGGTGGATTTCGCCGTTAACTGGTAGGCCATTCCCTTCAACCGGTGCTCTGCAGCCCCAGCGCAATGCCGCGCACACTGGCGAGCAGCGCCCGGAACACCTCGTTGTCGGGCCGCCCCTCGGCCCGCCAGCGCTGCAGTAGATCGATTTGTAACAGGCTCATGGGGTCGACATACGGATTGCGCAACAGAATCGAGCGCTGCAGCGCGGGATCCGAGTCGAGCAGCGCCTGCTCCTGCTTCAGGGCGAGCACGTGCGCGACGGTACGATCGAACTCGGCGCGGATTGTCGGGAAGTACCGCGCGCCATGGTCGCCAGCCAGCTGCGCGTAGCGCGCCGCGATCGAGAGGTCCGCTGTGCCGAGCACCATCTCGATGTCGTCGATGAGCGTGCGCAGGAACGGCCAGTCGCGCACCATCTCGCCGAGCGTCGCGCTGCCGTAGCGTCCTGCCGCACGATCCAGTGCCGTCCCGAGCCCATACCAGCCAGGCAGCAGGTGACGGCTCTGCGTCCAGGCGAACACCCAGGGGATCGCGCGCAGCTGTTCGATCTCCCCGCGGTCGTCGCCGGTCGCGCGCGCCGCCGGCCGACTGCCGATGTGCATCCGCTGAATCACGTCGATCGGTGTGGCGAGCCGAAAGTATTCGACGAACCGCGGGTCATCGTACACCAGGGTGCGATAGGCGACGCGACTGTCGCGCGCAATTTCATCCATGATGCCGCTCCAGGCGCTCTCGCGCGCATCGGGCGAGCGCGGCAGGGCGGTCGCGAGTGCCACGGCGCTCACGGTCTGCTCCAGCGTGCGCATCGCGATGCCGCGCAGGCCGTACTTCGCGTTGATGACCTCGCCTTGTTCGGTCACGCGGAACCCTCCCCGCACCGCGCCGGGGGGCGCGCTCAGAATCGCGCTCGCGATCCTTCCGCCGCCACGGCTGACCGTCCCGCCGCGACCGTGAAAGAACGTCAGATCGATTCGCGCGCGGTCCATGGTTTCGACCAGCGCCGCCTGGGCCCGCTGCAGCGCCCAGCGGGCCGCGCCGATCCCCGCGTCCTTGTTGCTATCGGAGTAGCCGATCATCACCATCTGCTGCAGACCGCGCTCGGCGAGATGGGCCCGATACCAGGGATCGGTGAGCAAGGCACCGATCACGCCGGGCGCGCGCTCGAGATCGGCCACGGTTTCGAAGAGGGGTGCGACGTCCAGCGAGCCCCCCCCACCCCCACCCCAGCGGGCCAGTACGAGAACGGCGAGGACGTCGTCGGGGCCCTGCGCCATGCTGATGATGTAGGGCCCCACCGCCACGTCGCCGTAGCGCGCGCGGCATTCGCCAATCGTCTTGAAGACATCCAGCGTCCGTGTGGCTTGATCGTCAGTCGCTCCGCCGTCCGCCGGTCCCTCCCCGTTCTCGAGCACCCGCCGCAGCCGGGCCAAGCGGTCGTCGGGAGCGCGCGTGCTCCAGTCCGGGTCGCGGAGCAGGGTTGCCAATACCGCGTGGTGGACGCCCGCGTGCTGCCGGACGTCGATCGTGGCCAGGTGAAAACCGAACGTCTCGATGCGGCGCAACAGTCGCAGCACGCCGAACAGTCCCGCGTGCACGCCACCGTGTGCACGCAGGCTAGCGATCACGGCGCCCAGGTCGCGCTCCAGGTCGGTGGCCGCGCCGTATCCGCCTGGCTCATCGCGTCGCGTCGCCTCGAGCCGCGCCGCGATGAGACGGAACAGTACTCGGTACGGCATGTCGTAATAACGGGTCGGAATCGCGGCCACGGCCGTGGGGAACTGGGCGGCGTATGCCGCGATGCGCTCGCGCACCGCGTCGCTCACACCGGTCCGCGATCCGGATTGTGATAACCGGCGCGCCAACTCAACAGCCTCACGGCGGTAGAGCTCGAGCACCAGATCGCGTTGCTGCGCGAATGCGGCGCGCAAGGTGTCGCCGCCCACGTTGGGGTTGCCGTCCATGTCGCCGCCTACCCAGGACCCGAATCGCAGGACCGCTCGGCTCGGGACCTGGACGTCGTACCTGCCGCGTACCGCCTGCTCCAGCTCCTCGTAGAACGGCGGGACGACGCGATAGACGATATCCGTCAGATAGAAGAGCACGTTCTCGAGCTCGTCCATCACGGTGGGACGCGCGGACGGGTTGGGATCGGTTTGCCAGGCCGTCGTCACTTCTTCGCGGATCCGCGCCAGCGCCGCGCGCTCTTCGTCGGGCGTGCGCGCAGGATCGAGCCGCTCGACGAGCAGCCGGCCGATCACTTGCTCCTTTTCGAGCAGCGTGCGTCGCGTGGCTTCGGTGGGGTGGGCGGTGAAGACCGGCTCGAAACGGAGCCGTTGCAGCAGCGCGACCATCTGTTGCGGCGTCAGGCCGGCGGCGGCCAGTTGTGCGAGCGTCGCCTGCAGACTGCCCTCCTGCGGGTCGGCGGCCGCGCGCAGGTAGTCGCGCCGCCGCCGGATGCGGTGGATTCGCTCGGCGAGATTGACGACTTCGAAATACGTGGAGAAGGCGCGGATCAGTGTTTCGGCGTCGCGTGCCGGTAGGCCCTGCACGAGCGCGCGCAGCTCGTCATGCGCACCGGCGATGCCGGCGTGGCGCGCGCGTTCCACGAGCTGGAAGAACGCGTCGCCACATTGCTCACGTATGACGTCCCCGACGAGTGCGCCGAGGGTGCGGACGTCGTCCCGCAGCTGCGCGTCTTTCGGAGCAAACTCGACTTCCCGCCGGCCTTTCCCGTTCAGGAGCCCTCGGGTGTAAAGAGCCGGACGCCTGCGACCCCCCACGCGGCGAGGTCGATGGAGGTCCGTCCATCGCCGCCGACGGCAATGGCGTCCCCATTCTGCTCGACGAGATTGGTGCGTCGCGCCTGCTTGAAGTCGTACCCGGCGGGCCACAGGCCCACCGCGCGCGCCTGTCCGGCAATGTCGAGCAACTTCACGATCACACCTTCACCATCGTCCGCGGGCTTTGCGCCGGCGATCATCACGTTCTTGTCGGCGTAGAACAGCGCGCGATCCTTGGCGATCAGCGGACCGGGTGTCTGATTGGTGTAGGAGGGACTGACGTACAGCGGGTCGCAGGCCGCCCACCCGCGGCGCACCGGCTCGGCCGTGTCGCCCGGCGCGAGCAGCGAGATCCGAAACCGGAACGTCGACGCGCCCCCCTGTGATGCCGCGTAGTTCGTGTGCCAGTAATTGTTCATCGCGTACGCGAACAGCGTCCCATCGGGGACGATGCTGCGCCGCCACGCGCCACGAAACAGATCGTTGAGCGTGAAGAGCGGCGTGTCCGGCCCGCTCCAGAGCACCCCGTCACTGGCTTCGTGCAACCACACCCAGTGGGCGTGACAGTACCAATCCCGACAGCTACCGGGTTGCTGATCGCGGTCGACGATCATGCGGCCCAGCGGCACTTCCACCTCGACCGTGGGTTTCGTGAACGCGAACGGAAAGGCGACGTAGAGGGCCTCTTTGGCGAGCGTCGCCGTCTTCGTGATGCGGTTCTCGATGTCGACCCACGGCAGCTCGTCATAGAGCGTCACGATCGACGTGATCGATGGGAATCCTTCCAGCGCCCGCTCCACCACCAGCCGGACGCCGATGCCGGGGAGCCGCTCGCGACGGCAGCGCACGAATTTGGTCTGCGTGAGCTCGAGCTGCGGCGGATTCTTGAGTTCGTCGCGATTCCCTGAGGTCCACATGGCGCTGTGCTCGCCGCCGCGGGCATAGACCAGCTGATTGAGCCCGGACCAGTCTGACGCCTTCACGCGCTCTTTGCCGTCAGGGCCGGTCAACGAACGAATCGCGCCTGTCGCAGGGTCGAGCTGGACGGTGAACCCTCCCGCCTTGGCCTCCAAGGCCTCGCCATCGGCGTTGGGTAGCCGTGGCTCGCCGTCAGTTTCGCTCAGCGCGACATAACCCAGTGCGGGTACGTCGCGGAACAGAACCAGCGCGTCTCCGTTTTCGAGGTCCACGGAGGCCAGCTCCCGTCCATCGCTGGAGAGCCGTTTGCCGGCGCCTGCCGCGACGCGCACGACATCCGTGCGCTCCCACGATCCCGCATTGAACACGAGCCGCCCGCGGCCCGATTGCGTGGCGCGGCCGAGGCGGTCCAGCCCGTCACTTAGCAGGTCACGCGCGGCAGCCGCGCCGGCATCGATGAAGCGACGCTTGTACTCCCATTGCGCCACCGTCTGGCGTGATGTCGGGTCCGTAACGCTTTCGTCGGCGCCCCAGGTGTGCTCGCCGAACAGGAGCAAGTCGCGCCACATCGCGGCGCGCGCGTCCGCGCTGTCGCGGCGGCGCCGGACCGCGTCGTCATCGCGCGGCTCGATGCGGTCGTCCCAGAGCGCGACGATCTCCGCCGCGCGCGCCGCGAGCTGCGCCGACCGGAACGCCGCCAGCTGGGCGGCGGTCGAGGCGGCGCCGTCTTCCCAGTACAGGCCGGTGTCGCCGCGGCGCACCGGAATCTTCGCCCCATAGCGCCGCTCGACATCGCGGAAGAAGTCCTCTACGCGGCCCGGGATGATCCGTGGCCAGGTGAAGCGGCGGCCGAACTCCTGGACGTTGGCCACCATCGCTTCCTTCATGAGGGCATTGTCGTGCCAGTCGGCACCGTATAGCAGCGCGGTGTCATACGGCCAGTTCTGCGCCAGGAATGCGGGCTGATTCAGGAGCCAGTCGGACAGCCGATGGCCCATCTCGTCCGGGCCGACGTCGAAGCCAAAGCGCGTGCCGTCGCCATAGTGATGCGCGCGCCAGTGCAGGATGTGACTGCCGTCAGGACCTTCCCAGTAGTAGAGCTGCGGATAGGCGATGCCTTCGGTCGCCGTGCCCGCAGGCAGCAGCGGCGCGGCCCGATCGGGGTTCGGACCACTCGCCAGGTACTTCACCCCACTCGCCGCGAGCAGCAGCGGGAACGTCAGCGGTTGTCCGGGGACATCGGTGATCTGCGCCGAGAGAAACGTCAGGCCGCGCTCGCGCGCGAGTTTGCCGGCGGGCCACACGAGCCGCGCGTACGTCTCATGATCGAGGATCCCCGTGAGCATGTTGGCAAACAGCGCCTGCCAACCGATCCTGCCGCCCTGGATCGCCTGCACGAGCGCGTCCCCCGCCTCGGGCGAGCGGTTTTCCAAATACGACAGCACCTGCAGCGCGCACTCGGCCGTGAAATGGAAATCGCGATGTGTCGTCATCCATGCGAGCGCGGCATCGAGATTCTTGCGATGAATCTCGAGCGCGCGTTCCTGCAGGTCGGTGTATCCCACGTCGGTGTGAATCGAGGAGAGCCAGTAGACCGTCCAGCGCTTCGCGGGGGTGAGGCGCAGGCGCCGGCGTGCGGCGCGATCGCGTCCGACTTCCACGTCGATCTGAAAGTCCGCCGGCTCCGAGAGCGGCACCCACACCTCGCCGCTCAACGCGGGACCCTGGGACGCGGGCGGGGGCAACAGTCCCGCGGTCCCGACGAGCGCGCCGCGCCGATCCGTCACGCGCGCGCGAGCCGCGGGCGCGTTCAGCCCTGAGACGGTGACGCGCACGAGATTCTTGCGACCCTCGGGCTGTTGGAAGAGCGCGGTAGGACGGACGTCGATGACGGGCTGTTGTGGCTCGCGTCGCCGCGTCGCCATCCATCCGGCGACCGACGAGACTAAGCCCAGGAACGTGCGACGGTCAGAACGCAGCATGATTCCTATAACTTAGCGATGCTTGACTGTGTTGGTCCCCTATGTACGTTTCGCCGTCTCCCCGACCTATACCTCAACAGGAGCTCGCATGAAGCGCATCGCATTGGCCGTGGCGGTCGTCGTCATGGCTGCAGGCGCGTGCAAGAAGGCGGACAACAGCAACGCGGGCATGCAATCAGACACGACGAAAATGATGGCGGACTCGATGAAGATGGCGCCCGCCGCCGACACGATGAAAATGGGCGCGGATACATCGAAGATGCACGCCGACACGACGCATCGCACGACGACGCGTCCCCGGACCCGCCGGCCGTAAGCGACGAGTCATAGCTGTGATCAAGCCCGGGCGCCGCCCGGGCTTTTTATTTTCGCACCGACCTCTGGATTGCCGCCCGCGTGTCGAACGGCGGCGTCCAGCCGAGCTCGTTGCGAATCCGATCGACCGAGTACGGATTCTCCCCGAGGATGAACGACATCGCCGCGTTGCCCAACGCGCTGTAGCGGCCCGGCAACACCAGCCGCAGCAACGAACCCCAGACAGCGACCCCAATCCGAATTCCAGCCACGGGGATGCGCACGCGCATCGGCCGCACGCCGAGCGCCGCGGCAAACGCCTCGAGGAACTCACGCTGTGTGAGCAGCGGCGGCGCATCACGCGTGACGTTGTATGCCCTAAGCCCAGGCTTGGGAGGCGCGTCGAGCGCGGCCAGAACGCCCGAGGCGACGTTCCCGGCGTATACGCACGACAGATGATTGGTGCCCGGGCCGATCTGGGGCAGGAAGCCACGCCGCAGATTCGCGATCACGCGTCGCGTGAACAGCTGGTCACGCTCTCCATAGATGACATTGGGACGGATCGCGATGGCCGACAGGCCACCGCGTGCCGCTTCTTGCTGGAGCAGCTGTTCCGTCGCGCGCTTGCTGCGCGCGTAGAAATCCTTCTCCGGCAGCGGGTGAAACGGGTAGTCCTCCGTGATCCCTTGCGCGCCCGCTTGGAATACTCCCACGCGGCCGTACACCGCGACGGTCGAAATGTGAATGAGCCGTGCCCCGGTACGGCGCGCCGCCTCGATCGCGAGCCGCGTGCCGCCGACATTGACCCGTGTGAATTCCTCGAACGAATCATGTGACGCGACCAGCGCCGCCGCGTGAATGATCGCCCGGACCCCGTCCGCGGCCCGTTGCCACGAGCTTGCGTCGGTGACATCGCCAACGACGGCCTCTGCGCCGAACGCTTCGACCACGCCGCGCGCGTGCGCGCGCACCAGCGCGCGTGGACGCTGCCCCCCACCGCGGGTCCGCAGCGCGTCGAGCACGTGCGTGCCGACGAGTCCGGCGCCGCCGGTAACGAGAACCGTCACGCCGGCGTAATGCGGGGAGCGTCGAACGGCAGCTCGACGATACGCGCTTCGCGACCCGCCGCGCGCACCGTCGCGCCGATGGGCACCTCTCGGCGCACCATCGCGAGCCCGATCCAGCGGCCCATGACGGAGCCGCCGCCGTCGGGGAGCCAGGCGATGCTCGTCACGCGACCCACTTCGTGCTCTTCGTGCGTGACCGCGCTCCAGCCACTCGCTGGCGCCGCCGGCGGATCGGACTCGAAGAGGAGGCCACGCAGATGCCGGTTCGCGTGGCCGCGAAAGTGCAGGCGGCTCACCGTCTCCTGGCCCGTGTAGCAGCCCTTGGTGTACGACACGCCGCCGATCTCGTCGAAGCGGACTTCCTGCGGGATCGTCTTCTCGTCGACTTCCGAAGCGAGTCGCGGCCAGCCGGCAAGGATACGGGCGAGCTCGAGGGCATCGGCATTGGCTAAGTACGCACCGGCCTCGACCAGGCGTGTCCGAACGGACTCGACTTGGTCCATGGCCGTGGTCACCTGAAAGAGGAAGGGCGCCACGTCACTCGTGCGCGCCACCTCGATGGCTGCACCATGTGCGGACCCTTCCATGACGCGATTGGGGACGTGCGGCACGGGAAGACCCGCTGCCCCCATCACCGCGACGGCATGCGTGCCGGCGAGGCGCAGCACGGTCGTGTCTTCGGTGCGATCCGTGGAGCGCGCGAGCCGGGGCGGCACAGAGCGCTGTAACAGCATCAGTGCCCGTTCGCGGCCTTCGGCTGGAACAGTGTACCGCACGCGCGATCCGAGGCGCGCCGCCCAGCCGTCCACCACGATCATCCCTTTGGGTGTGAGCAACGCGCCGTAGACGAACGCGCCGTCTCCCGGCTTCTCGAGATCGTTCGTCAGCAGGCCTTGAAAGCACGTAATGGCGCCCTGCGCGACTCCCCCTCCTCCCGCGGTCAGATCGATGACGCCGACGTCGGCGCGTGCGACGATGGCGCCGGCCCGCAGGCGGTCGACGATCTCGGCGGGTACGGCGTCTGGCTCGAGGCGCGTCACCGTCGCGGGTGGAGCGGTGGGGAAGACGTCGCTCATAACTCGACCAGCTCGTTCGCGCGGTGACCCGCGAGCGAGTCCCAGACCAGCGCGGCCCCGCGTCCCTGGAGCGTCTGGGACGAGTGACTGGTGGTCAGCATCACGCATGGCATGCCGGCGGCGCGCGCGGCTGCGAGCCCGTGCAAGGAATCCTCGATGACGACGCACCGCTCGGGGGCGATCGGCCGGCGCTGGTTCAGCGCATCGTGTGCCGCGAGGTACGCGGCCGGATCGGGCTTGCTCCGCGGGACGTCATCGGCCGCGATGATGGTCTCGAAGCAGTTGGCGAGCCCCCCCCCCGGGCGGCTCAAGACCGCGTCGATCTCCCGCCGCAACGCGCCGGAGACGATCGCCAGCCGGAATTGTCGCCCCGCGTCGCGCACGAATTCCTGCGCACCAGCCACCATGCGCAACGAGGTTTCGACGAGCTCCAGGTACAGCTTGGACTTTTTCTCCACGAGGTGCTTCAGCAGCTCGGTGGTGAGGGTGCGCTGCGCTCGGCGATAGGCCTCCAGGAAACCGGTGCGATCGTCCAGGCCGAGGTAATGGGCGTAGTATTGCTCGCGCGTCAGGGTGATGCCTTCATCGGCGAGGACGCGCTGGAGCGCCCAACAATGTTGGGGCTCATCGTCGACCAGCACGCCGTTGAAATCGAACAGCACCGCCTCGATCACCACGTCTCCTTCAGCCATGCGACGATGTCGGGCCAGCACGTGATCCTGGCACGCTCGCTCAAGACGAGTCCACGATGCGAAAGTCCCGGCGCGACCGCGAGCGCCTTGCGGGTGGCGCCGACGCGGTCGACGACCTGCCGGCACGCCTGCGGTGGCGCAAAGATCCAGTCGGATCCACCGGCGACCCCGAGATAGGGTGTGTTCAATGCCGCTAGTGCGGCGAAATAGTCGAAGCCATCGGTGCCGCGCCAGACGCCACGCACGTTCCACTCCATCCATTCAGCGATGATCTCCGCCGCTTCGTCTTCGTTGCCAAACCGGAGCGCGCGGGCGGGGAAATGCCCCAGTGCCCGGGACAGTGCTATGGTTGCTGCTGCCAGCGCGCGCCGGACCGGGCCGAGCCGCCGCGGGCCGGGGGTCCCCAGTGTGACGATAGCGCGCAGCGGTGCGGCCGCAGCGACGCGCGCGAGCCAGCAGAGACCGGCCGCGCCGCCTGCCGAGTGCCCCACCCAGGCGAGCGGCGCGCCATCGGTTTCCTCACGCACGCGCGCGACCAGGGTCGGGGTGTCCTGCAGAACCCAGTCTTCGAACGTCCAAGCCCCGCGGCGCGGTTCGCGCGCGCTCTCGCCATGGTGCCGCAGGTCCGCGAGCCACACGTCGAGACCGGCGGCGCCCAGAAACTGCGCCAAGCCGCCGGCGCCATCGGCCGAATGGAGCCATAGCCGATGGTTGGTGAACGCGCCGTGCACGAGGAGCACCGCGGGCCGGCCATCGCGGAACGCGCGCAGTCGGCGCAGGGCGAGATCCACGCCGTCCGGCGTCGTGACGCGCCGGGGGGCGGCGCCTCCGGTCATCCGTAGCGCCCGGCGGCGCGGTACGAATCGTCGAGCAGCTCGACCGGATGGCGCACCCGCGTGGTGCTGCGTGCCGCCGCGAGACCGGCGCCAAGCTGCATGATGCAGCCCGGATTGCCGGTGGCGACGACCTGGGGCGCCGCGGCGCGAATGTGCTCGAGCTTCGTCTTGAGGACGGCGCGGGACATCTCGGGCTCGAGCAGCGTGAAGAGGCCGGCACTACCGCAACACTCGGAGGCACCCGCAACCGCCACCAGCTCGAGCAGGGGAATCGCCGCGAAGAGCTGGAGCGGCTGCGCAACGATCCGTTGCGCGTGCACGAGATGGCACGGGGGATCGTAGGCGACGTGTAAATCGAGCGGGGCTCCTGCTGCCGGCGGATCCAGCAACTCCGTCACGTCGCGCACCCGGGCGGCGAATCGGACGCCGCGCTCGTCGCCGAGTAGGTGCCCGTATTCCTTCATCAGGGCTCCGCAGCCCGCGCTGTTCACGACGATCGGTTCATCCCCGTCGCCGAACGCGGCGACGTTCTTGCGCGCTAACTCACGCGCTTCGTCTAGCACTCCGGCGTGCGCGTGCAGCGCGCCGCAGCAGACCTGGCCGGGGACCTCGCGGACGTTGTAGCCATTTACGCCTAAGGTGCGCACGGTGGCGTCGTGGACGTGGGAGAACAAGCCCTGCATCACACAGCCGCGGAACAACAGGGCGCCGGAAGTCGCCAGAGGTCGCCGGAGGTCGCCCTTCGGCGTCCTCCGGCGTCCTTCGGCGTCCTTCGGCGTCGTCGCCGCCAGCATCCCCATTGAGAATCCCAAGCGCCCCCAACCAGCGAACAGCCGCGGGAGCCCCGTCGCTCGGAGGAAGCGCGCCAGCCGGTAGACGACACCACTGATGCCGGGCCGCGTCAACGTCCACAACGCCAGGCGCGTGAGTGGCGAGGCGCCGCGAGCGGCCGTGATCCGGCTGCGCGCTGCTTCGAGGCCGCGACCGTACTGCACGCCCGAGGGGCAAACGGGTTCACATCCCCGGCAGCCCAGGCAACGATCCAGGTGATAGAGGAGGGCAGCGTCGGTCACGGCGATGTCGCCGCGCTCGAGCCCCCGCATCAGTTCGATGCGGCCCCGCGGTGAATCGGATTCATCTCCGGTGGCAAGGAACGTCGGACAAGCTTGAAGGCAAAACCCGCAGTGCACGCACGCGTCCAGCCCTTCGAAACCGAGTCGCCCCGTCCCCCCGATCATGTGCCTTCTGTGGCGACGACGAGCGCACCTCCAGGATCGAACGTGCGGCGCAGGCCCGCGACGAGTGGCCCCACCCCTTCACGATAGGCCCCGAAGTGACCGACGGCACCACGCAGCGGCCACGGTGCGCGCTCGAGTGTGAGCGGCACCTCCAGGCCGGCGAGGGTGCGGCGCAGGCGCTGCAGGCGATCGACGCTCGCGTCACCGGTCCAGCGGATGGCCCCTGCCGCCGGCGATGCCGAGATCCATTCGTCGCCGAGCTGGTGCTGCAACAGATCGAGCAGCTCGTCGCTGGCGGCGGGCACGCCGCCGATGCGGAAGGTCACGGGACGGACCGCGAAGCCCTCCGCCAGTCGCATCCAGAATGCGTGCGCCTCCTCGGCGCGCAGCGGGGTGAAGCGGCCGCCGCCGCTCGCGGCGCCGAGGCCGGCATCGTCGGCCGCCACGAGCGCCGGCGATCCCGCGAGCCGCACCGCCAGGACCCAGCGCTCGCGCCGGGCGAGTGCCGGCGAGACGAGCTCCAGCGCAGCGGGCGTGAGTCCGGCGCCCGCGATGTCTTCGCCGACCTGCGTGAGATCTTCACGCGCCCCTTCCAGCACGTAGGTGACGTCGGCGCGCGGCAACGCGCGGAGGCGCAGATGCACGAGCACGATGGCCCCGAAGGCCCCGAAGCCGCCGGCCTGCAGACGTGTGAGATCGTAGCCGGCGACGTTTTTCATGACCCGCCCGCCGCTCTGCACCATGCGGCCGTCGCCGGTCACGAACGTGACACCGAGCAGATGGTCCTTGATCGGCCCGAAGCCGTGGCGCAGCGGTCCGGCGGTCGCCGTGGCCACGACGGAGCCGAGTGTCCGCCCGGCCAACCCGGGTGGATCGATCGCGAGCCACGCGCCGCGATCGGCGAGCTGCTGGCGCAGCTGATCGAGTCCGATGCCCGCCTCCGCGGTCGCCATCAGGTCGGAGGGTTCGATCGCGGGGATGCGATCGAGCCGGCGCGTCGTGAGCGCGAGGTCGGCCGGCGCGTCACTCTGGAGCCAGGTGCCGGCGCCCTCGATCCGAACCCGCCAACCCTCCTGGTGCGCCGTGCCAAGCAGGAGCGCGACCGCGTCGGGGGAGCCGGGGGCGACGCGGGGGACGCGATCGGTGCCGGCCTCGAGGACGGCACCTTCGCCGAGGAGAGCGGTGACTTTGTCGAGGATCGTCATGCGACGGCCCTCGGCCGAGCCGAAATCCACTCGCGACACGCGTGGAGTGGCACGACCTTCCCCGGATTCACGCGCTCCTGCGGATCGAAAACCTTCCGCACGGCGTGCATCGCACCCAACGACTCCGCATCGAAGATCAGCGGCATATATCTGAGCTTATCGATCCCGACCCCATGTTCGCCAGTGATCGTCCCCCCCGCCGCGATGCACGTGGCCATGATCTCGCCACTCGCCGCCTCCACCCGTTGCTTGACTGCCGGGTCGGTCGCATCGAACGAGATGTTAGGGTGGAGGTTGCCGTCGCCGGCGTGAAAGACGTTGCTGACCACGAGTCCATAGTTCTTTGCGATGGTCGAGATCGTCTCCAGGATCTGCGGCAGGGCGGAGCGGGGGACGACGGCATCCTGGACGACGAGGTCGCGCGACAGCCGGCCCATCGCGCCGAATGCCTTCTTGCGGCCCTGCCACAGCCGCTCGCGCTCCGCCTCGTTCGCCGCTGATCGCACAGATCGGGATGCGGATTCTCGCAGAATGTCGGTCACCGCATCCGTCTCGGCGACGACGGCATCCGCGTTCCGGCCGTCCAGCTCCACGAGCAGAACAGCAGCGGCGTCGCGCGGATACCCGGCGGCGTACACGGAATCCTCCACGGCGCGGATGCAGGACTGATCCATCATCTCGAGCGCCGCCGGGACGATCCCGGCGGCGATGATCGCCGACACGGCTTCGCCGGCGGCCCGGATGCTGCTGAAGTCCGCGAGCAGCGTTCTGATCGCGCGCGGCAACGGCAAGAGGCGCACGGTGATCTTCGTCGCGACGCCAAAGTTGCCCTCCGAGCCGACGAACAACCCGACCAGATCTGGTCCCCACGGCTCCCCGCCCGGACTGCCGAGCGCGACCAGCGAGCCATCGGCAAGCAGGACTTCGAGGGCGAGGATGTGATTCGCCGTGACGCCATACTTGAGACAATGCGGCCCGCCGGCATTCTCGGCGACGTTCCCGCCGATGGTACAGGCGCTTTGACTCGACGGATCGGGCGCGTACTGGAGGCCGTGCGGTCTTGCCGCGCCGCCGAGCTTCGCATTGACGACGCCGGGCTCGACGACCGCGCACCGGTTCTGCTGGTCCAATTGCAGGATTCTGTTCAGCCGCGTCAGGACAAGGAGCACGGAGCCTTCGTCGGCGAGTGCGCCCCCCGAGAGGCCGGTGCCGGCACCGCGGGGCACGAACGGAATGCCGAGCGCCGCGAGCAATCGCACCACCGCGATCAGTTCTTCGCGAGATCCGGGAAGCACGACGAGATCAGGAACCCGACGATGAGTTGGAAGGCCGTCCATCGCGTACGTCAGCCGTTCAGCACGAGCTTCTCGAACGTGCCGCTCTCCGACAATGGCGGAGAGGTCCCGGGCCAGGGCTGACGACATGTGTATATAGTAGCACGAAGGGTCGGGAAGCGATCTTCCCGACCCTCACACCTCAGAGCCCATCGGCCTCTCGGCCTCTAGGCCGCTCGCCAGAATCCTTTGAGAGCCTTCCCATCGGGCGATTCGCGCAGCTTCTCGAACGCCCGCTCTCTGATCTGGCGGATGCGTTCACGGGTGACGCCCATCAGCGCTCCGATCTTCTCGAGCGTCATCGCCTCGCTGCCCTCTTCGAGTCCGTAGTAGAGATAGAGAATCTTGCGCTCGCGCGGCGTGAGATACTTCTGGAAGATGCGATCGATGAACTCGCGCATCAGCTTGCCGTCGGTGCGCTCTTCGATCTCACCGCCCTCCTGGCCTGCGAAGCGCTCGCCGAGGGTCGCGGCGTCCTTGTCGGTGCGGTCGACGGGCGCGTCGAGCGACAGCTCCGCCGCCGTCATGCGGCGCGCGGTCCGTACGTTCTCGACGGAATCTTCCAGTGCCTGCGCGATTTCGTTATCGGTGGGTTCCCTGCCCAGCTCCTGGGAGAGGTACGTCTCGGTGCGGCTCATCCGGATCAGCTGTGAGTTCTGGTTCAGCGGGATGCGAACGCTGCGCGTCTGCTCCGCCAAGGCCTTCAACACCGCCTGGCGCACCCACCAGACCGCGTACGAAATGAATTTGACGCCCTGGTCGGGATCGAACTTCTTGACCGCCTTGAGCAGCCCTTCATTGCCGATCGCGACAAGCTCGGAGAGATCGAGTCCGTGGCCCTGATATTTTTTTACGTAGGAGATGACAAATCGGAGATTCGCCGTGACCAGACGTTCCGCCGCTCTTTCGTCGCCGCGCTGGACGCGACGGGCGAGACGACGTTCTTCAGCGGGATCTTTGATGAGGGGAAGTTTCTGTATGTCTTGCAGGTATTGGTCGAATGCTCCGGAAGGGGTGGTGCGGAAAAACGCCTTCGCCTTGCCGCCATTCGACCTCGCCATGCGCGACTCCCCTTGAAACGCGAGTTGAGCGTGGATATGGCGGGGTGGACCCGCCAGTTAGGCCACCTAAATCACGTGCCAATATAGGTTTTCGTGCCAATACGTGCAAATCTACGCAGTTTTCCACATCACAAATTATTGGGTTTGTAGGGATTCCCCCGTTTGTCCACTATCCACAGCACCTGTGGAAAGTACTTGGATGGTGACCTGACCGGAAGGTCGGTGATCTAGATCGGAGGGATTAGATCGACGTGTGGAGACGTGGACAGGAATGTGGGCTACGTGTTGACCAAGACCTGACGAATCGTCGCCTCATCCACCGGCACGGTCCACCCCCTACCATCGTCGCCGTGGGCGCTTCCGATCCCGCGCGGCAGCGCGAGTCGAATCTCCGCCGCCCGCACTTTCTTATCCGACCGCATGGCCGCGATGAGATCGTCAACCTGGCTCGCGTCCGGCCGCTCGACAGGAAGATGGAGTCGCTCCAGCGCGGTGGTGATCCGCTGCGCCGTCCCTGCCGGGGCGATGCCCAGCATCTCCGCGATTCGGGCTTCGTAGACCATCCCGATCGCGACGGCCTCGCCATGCAAGACCTCGTACTTGGAAGTCGATTCGACGGCGTGCCCGACGGTGTGGCCGAAGTTCAGGATCGCGCGCTTGCCGTGCTCGCGTTCATCCTGCGCGACGACGGACGCCTTGATTTCGACCGAGCGGCGCACGACACGCTGGAGCGCCGGCGCGTGCTTCGCAAAGATCGCCGCGTACTCCCCCTCGAGAAACGCGAAGTATTCCACGTCCGCGATCACGCCATGCTTCACCGCCTCCGCCAGACCCGACGCGAGCTGCACACTGGACAGTGACGCCAGCAGCTCGGGATCGGCGACGACCACTCGCGGTTGATGAAACGCGCCGAGCAGGTTCTTGCCCGCGGGCACGTCAACGCCCGTCTTGCCGCCGATCGACGAGTCGATCATCGCGAGCAACGACGTCGGGACCTGCACGAGCGGCACGCCACGGAGGTACGTGGCGGCGACGAAGCCGGCGACATCGCTGACCACGCCGCCGCCGAGTGCGATGACTGCGGAGTCGCGGCCGAAATGGGCCGCGAGCATCCGATCGCTCAGCGACGCCCAGGTGTCGCGGGTCTTATTCCATTCACCGGCAGGGAAGGTGAGCAGCTCCGCCCGAGAGCCGATGGCCGGTAGCCGCTGCGCCAGGTCTTCGCCGTACAATTTCCCGACATGCGAGTCGGAGATGATCGCGTACGCTGCCGCTGGGCAGTACTCCTTCACGATCCTGTCCAGCTGCCGGACGAGACCGGGTCCAATCAGGATGTCGTAGGAGGCATCCCGCCGTTCAACGAGCGGGACGCGAATCGTCACCACGCGATGTCGGAACGCCCCGCCTGTTTATTCACCGCACGGGCGAGCACGAACAGCAGGTCGGACAGGCGATTGAGATAATGAATGATCAGCGGGTTGATCTGCTGCTCGCGAGCCAGCGTGACGACCGCTCGCTCGGCGCGCCGGCACGTCGTCCGGGCCAGGTGGAGCGACGCCGCTTTGGGGGTGCCGCCGGGAAGAATGAAGTTTTTGAGTGGCGGCAATGTCGCGTCGTACCGGTCAATCACCTGCTCGAGCGCGCTTATCTGATCCGAAGTGACCGCGGCTCGGAGCTTCGCTGGATTCGGTGTGGCGAGCTCCGCCCCGATGCTGAACAGGTCCCGCTGGATCGTCTGAAAGGTCGCCGCCTCGAAGTCCTCCGGCTCGAGCGCCGCGGCGAATCCGAGCGTCGCGTTCAGCTCATCCACGTCGCCGTAGGCGCGCACGCGCGAGTCGTCCTTGGGTACTCGGCCCCCGCCGAACAGCCCTGTCTCTCCAGCATCCCCGGTCTTGGTATAGATCTTCATTCACACCCTTCTCGTGCGTCGTACGTCGTACGTCGTGCGTGCATGTGAATGACGACGCACGACGCACGACGTACGGTTGTCAAGAACGTATGCTCAGGGGCAACGGAGCGCGAGCGGCTGCGCCACCACGACGCGGCGTGTCTCCTGATCGACTGCCGTCGCGCGGGAATCACGGGTCGAAACGTCGGCGAATTCGTCGATCAACAGCAACATGTTGCTGCCGCTCCCCGGGCCCGCGACGGCGCCGCGCAGCGAGTACCGCACCGCAGACCTCGCTGACGACGATGCCGACCCGATTATGCCACCACGCAATCGCAGGCGGCGCGGGCGCACGACCCAGCGCACCTGATGCAATGCCGTATCGGTCGTCGCCACGCCGGTGATCAACGTCGTGTCCTCGGCATTCGCGCTGACGAAGGTCGCGCGAAAGCCCACGCCGTAGCGCGAGCCAAGCGCGACGACCTCGCCGGCGTCCGCCGCCTGATCGGCGTCGAGTGCGAGTGGATGCAAGAGGCCGAGCACGGGCCCCCGCGTGGCCTGCTCGGCGCGATCCGCCACGCGTCTGGCGAGTGTGCGCGCTGCGGCGGTGGACAGCGCGGGGCGAGTCGATCCGGCACCACCGGCGAACGGCGGCGCATCGAGCAGCGCAACAACGCTCACATGCGACGCTGGCGCGCTCCGACCCGCCGTGCCTCCGGGCGGGAAGGCCAACACGAGCTCGGTGACCACCCCGGCGTACCCGCAAGTTTGGGGCGCGTGGAAGCGGGCCAGGGTCAGCCGCGCCAGCGCCGCCCCGTTCGCCGAGAGCACCGTGGCGCCGCGCGCATTGCGGGGGTCCACGGTGACGAGCCGACGCCCCTCGAGGGCGTCCTGGAGGTTGCGCTTGCCGGTGAGTCGGTGGTAAAAGTCACGCGCGAAGTCATCGCTCGCCACGAACACGTGCGCCTCGCCGCCGAGGCTCCAGCCGAGCGCGGCACGCTGGCGGTTTCCGACGCAGGCCAGTAGCCCGAGGACGATTAGCACGCTAGCGTTCGCGCGATGCAAGAGACCAAAGATATCACGATCATCGGAGCGGGCCCGACCGGTCTGTTCGCGGCGTTTTACGCCGGGATGCGCGGGGCATCGCACCGTCTGATCGACAACCTCGATCAAGTCGGCGGGCAGCTCACGGCGCTGTATCCCGAGAAGTACATCTTCGACGTCGCCGGATTTCCGAAGATTCTTTCAAAGGACCTGGTGAAGGCCCTCGCCGAACAGGGCCTGCAATGGAAACCGCCGGTCCATCTCGGCGAAAAGGTTATCGGCCTGCAACGCGTCGTGGAGAACGGCAAATCGCTCTTCACCATCGTCACCGATCGGGACGAGTATCCCGGCCGCACGGTGCTGATCGCCGGCGGCATTGGCGCGTTCACGCCCCGCAAGCTGCCGCTCAAAGACGTCGATCGCTGGAACGAAAAGGGGCTGCACGATCGCGTGCTCAATCCGCGGATCTTCACGGGCAAGCGCATTCTCATTGTGGGTGGTGGTGACTCCGCGTTCGACTGGGCCGTGAACCTCCAGGGGATCGCCAAGTCCATTGTGATGATTCACCGCCGGGACGGCTTTCGCGCCCATCAGGCGACGGTCGATCAGGTGCAGGCGCTCACCGCGGCGGGGAAGATGGAGCTGCGGACATTTTGGGAGCTGAAGGCGATCGACGGCGGCGAGCGCATCGAGCGCGTCACGATCTTTAATAACAAAACAAAAGAAGAACAGACGTTGTCGATGGACTGCGTCATCCCGCAGCATCAAGGTGGCGCAGACGATGGAGACCAACATCCCCGGCATCTACGCCGCCGGGGACATCACCACGTATCCGGGGAAGCTGAAGCTTATCGCGACAGGGTTCTCGGAAGCGTGTATCGCCGTGAACCAGATCGCGCACTTCCTGAATCCTGCGGCGAAGGTCATGCCGGGGCACTCGTCGAACATGGCGCTCTTTGGTCAAAAGGAAGACTAACGCGCCAGCTGCACCACCACTGAATCGATCTGGGCCAGCATTTGTCTCGTCGACACGTCGTGAGCGTTGGCTTGAATGGAGAACGTGATGACGTGGCCGTCCGCCTTCTCGATGTAACCCGACAGCGTATTCACGCGATCAATCGAGCCCGTCTTCGCGAGTACCCGCCCTTCGATCGGCGTCCCCGCAAACCGCCGCAAGAGCGAGCCGCGCTGTTGGGCGCGCGGTAAGCCGGCGAGAAACGCCGCCCGCTTCGGATGGTGATACATGTACGTGAGCAACTTCACGAACGCGTGCGGCGTCACCAGGTTGCCCGCGGCGAGCCCCGACCCGTCTTCCAGCGAGAACGCGGTCGAATCGATCTTCACCGAATCGACCAGAAAGTGCTTCTCGACATCGAGTCCCTTCGCCCAGCTCGCGGTGTCGCCCTGCTCTCGTCCCAGGATTTTGAGCAGCATCTCCGCAAACCAGTTCTGGCTCGAGTTCAAAATCGGAAACACGATATCCGGCAGCGGCCGCCCATGATACTCGACCAGCGGCGTGCCGCAGCAGCGCAGGCTGCGGTAAAGCAGCGAATCGGTCGTGCTCGTAGCGCCGCCTTCGACCGCGATGCCTTTCTTCTGTAAGGACGCCGCGAGCGCTCGTGCCGCGTAGAGATTGGGGTCCAGGATCGAGAAGTACTGCATCAGCGGCGGGCGCCCCAGCGGAATTCCGCCAGCCGCCCAGATCCTATCGCCGCCGGGAAGACGGAACAGGTCCAGCGTCATGTCGGAGTCGGCGGGAGCTGTGCGGGCGCGATTCTCGAACGTGAAGAGGCTCAGATCGGGCACCCACGAAATCACGGGAGGCGCGTCGACGAAGGGCCCGGGCGTGATCTGAAAGTCGACGCTGTTATCGTGAAACCCGAGCCCCGACACGGGCGCCGCGTAGTACCAGTTCACGTCGTAGGTGCCCCAATTCCAGTGGGTCAACTGCGGCTCGAAATACGAGCCATCGCCGACGAGCCTCCCCGTGATGCGTTTGAGCCCGCGCGCCCGCAGCGACTCGGCGATCGCATCCACGACGGTCCACGTGGAATCACATCCGCCGGGCGCGAGGGTGTCGACCGTGTAGCACCGCTCCGACCAGGTCGGATCGCCGCGCCCGTAGAGAATCAGGTCGCCCTGCACCACGCCGTTGGTGATGGTGCCGTTCGCGTAGAGGCTGGTGCGCGCGCGATAGTCCGGCGGCAGCAGCACCGTCGCCGCGGCCGCCACAATGAGCTTGGTATTGCTTGCTGGCACCGAGAAACGATCCCCGTTGCGATTGAAGAGCACGCGGCCGCGGTCGTCCTGGGCGTACACGTTCCACGTCGCGCGATCGAACGGTGGCTGATCGAGCAGCGTGGTCAGGCGCTGCTGCAGCGATCCCCGCAGCGGCGTGGTGCGGGGCCGTGGAGCGGGGGCGGGGGGGGCCACCGTTTGCGCCTGCAGTGACAAGACGCCGCTAATCGTAAGCGACGCGAGGATCAGCTTTCGCATAGAGCACGTCAGTGAGAAGGTTCACCAGCACGAAGATCACGGACAAAAAGAGAATGCTGCCCTGGACGGCCGGTAAATCGCGTTTCTGAATCGCGAGGAGCACGTACCGCCCCACACCCGGCCAGGAGAATATCGTTTCGGTCAGGATGCTGCCGGTCAGGTAGTTGCCGACATCAAGTCCGAGGACGGTGATGATCGGCAGCAGCGCGTTGCGCAGCGCATGCCGGCCGATGACGCGCCGCTCGGCCAGCCCCTTGGCACGCGCGGTGCGCACGTAGTCGGCAGGGAGAATCTCGAGCATCGCGCCGCGCGTCATGCGGGCGAGAAAGGCGATCGAGCGCGTGCCGAGCGTCAACGCGGGCAGCACCAGAAACGCGATGCCTCCATACCCCGATGGCGGCAGCCACCGCAGGGCGACGGCGAACAGCAGAATCAACAGCAAGCCGACCCAGTAGACCGGAAACGAGATCCCCACGTAGGCGATCAGCATGCTGAACCGATCGATCAGCCCGCCCGGCCGGATCGCCGCCAGCACACCGAGCGCGATGCCGCAAGTCGCGGCGAGCAACATCGCGGCGCCCGCGAGCTGCAGCGTCTTGGGGAAGCGCTCGGCCAGATCGCCGAGGACAGGGCGCTGCGTGATGTAGGAACGGCCCAGGTCGCCGCGCACGACTCCCCAGAGATAGTGCCCGAACTGTACGGGGATCGGCTCGTCGAGGTGCAGCTCCGTGCGCAGCCGGGCGATGGTAGCGGAATCGGCCCGCTCACCGACCATCTCGGCGACCGGGTCCCCGGGCACCACGTTGAGCAGCAGGAACGCGACGACCAGGACACCGAACAACGTGGGAATAGTGGAAAGCAACCGCCGCCCGACGAGTCGAATCACTGCACGCGCGCCTTCGTCCAGCGCTGCCCGTTGAAGATCACTGGCACGTCCCAGCCGTCTACGCCCGAGTGCACAGCCCAGAGATCGACGGGGAACCAGAGGTAGATCCACGGCGCGGCCTGAAAGACGCGACCGTCGATGCGGGTGTAGAGCGCCTCGCGCTCGCGCTGATCGACCGTGCGCCGCGCGACCAGGATCAGGGAGTCGGTCACCGGGTCACTATAAAAGGAATAGTTGCCGCCGGGCCCGAAACTCGCGCTGTGAAAGAGGGGATACAGGAAGTTGTCGGCGTCCGGATAGTCGGCCCACCAGTCGAGGATCGCCATGTCGGTGTCGCCCTTGCGGACCGCGTCACGCATGCTGGACGCGTCGCGCGACACGATCTCCACGCGGATCCCCACCGCTGCGAGCTGCGACTGAATTGCCTGGGCGACGCGTCCCAGCTCCACATTGGTCCCGGACCGCCAAAGTTGCACCGCGAAGCCATCCCCAAACCCGGCCGCGCGCAGCAGCCGGCGCGCTGCGACGGTGTCGTAGGCGTACGGTTTCCGGCCGATGTCGCTGCCGCCGAGGGCGGGCGGAATCGCTCCGGCGGCCTGCTCGCCACGGCCGCTCCAGACGGTACGCAGGATTTCGGGCACGTTGACGGCGTGATTGATGGCGCGCCGGACGTTGGGATCGCGGAGGGGCCCGCGACGGTTGTTGAGGGCGACGTACACCGCCCGGAGCGCCGGTTTCCGCTTCAACCACTCCGCGTGCTCCTTTTCCCAGCTGGCCGTCTCCCCAAACGGGATTTCGGTCACCGATACCCGACCGGCGAGAAACTCGGCGGCGCGGGTCAGCGGCTCGGGGATGATGCGAACGGTCAGGGACTCACTTGCGGGCGCCCCTCCCCAGTAATTCGGATTCTTCGCAAACCGCAGATAGTCATCGTGTTCCCAGGCCACAAACCGCCACGGGCCAGTGCCGATAGGACGCTGGTCGAAGTCGGCGGGAAGAGGCGACGGCACGACCGACGCGACCGGCATCGCCATGAACTTGGGAAAGACGGCGAGCGGTTCGGACAGCGTGAACGCGACCGCTGTGTCGCCCAGGACCTCGATGCCGGGGACATCGCGGGCACCCCCCCGTCCGGCGGCGAAGTCGGCAGCGCCCGCGATCGGCAGGAGCGGCCAAATGCGGCCGCCGTGGGTCTCGGGGTTCAGGACGCGCAGGAAGGCGCGCTTGACATCCGCGGCGACCAGCGGGCGCCTGTCATGGAAGGTGACACCGGGCCGCAGGTGAAAAACGTAATGCAGGGCACGGCGGTCCGCGGTCCAACGGTCTGATAATCCAGGCAATAGATGGCCGTCGGCATCGAACTGCGTGAGGCCATCGAACAGGAGCGCCGCCATCTCGCCGGTCGGCACGTCGGTGGAGAGCGCCGGATCGAGCGAGCGGGGGTCGTAGGTCTCGTAGTAGACGAGCCCCCTGCCCTGAGTTCCGCCGCCGGAGTCACCCTGGCAGGCGGCGAGAATCGCGAGGAACAGGGCGCTCTTCGCGGTGTCGAAAAGGTTGACAGTGCGGAGCAAGTGTCGCAACATAGCGGAAATTGGCAAACTACGTCAATTGCGCGTCATACCTTGTTTGTTGCTCGCCGTCCATACGGCGACAACCGTCCTTTCCGCTCAGGAGCAGGAGCGGGTAGTTCGGGGTCTGTCGTTCGTCGGTAACCGTGCACTCGATGACTACACGCTCGAGAGCGCCATCGCCACGACGAAGTCGAGCTGGTGGGCGCGCGCGTGGTACGTCCGCTCGTTGGGACTCGGCGAGAAACGCTACTTCAACGAGCTCGAGTTTCGCCGCGATGTTGTCCGGCTGATTCTGCTCTACCGCCAGAGCGGGTACATGAACGCCGTGGTCGACACCTCGGTCCTGCGCACGGCCCGCGACGTGTATGCGACGTTCCGGATCCACGAGGGGGAGCCGGTGCGCGTCGCGCGCTTCGACGTGCGGGGCGTGGACAGCGTCTTCAATGTCGCGAGGCTGAAACGTGACCTGCCCCTGCAGGTGGGCGATCCGTTCAACCGGTTTCTGTTGCAGGCGTCGGCCGACACGATCGTGGCCCGGCTCCGGAACGGCGGCTATCCGTACGCCGAGGTGTTGCGAAACTTCGACTCAGAAGCGGGGATCCTGAAGGCGGAAGTCGAGTTGGATGTGCAGCCGGGTCCGCGGATGCGCGTTGGAGAGGTCGACATTCGGGGACTGCGCGACGTGGACACCGGGACCGTTCGCCGAGTGAGCTCGGTGCGGCCAGGCGGATTCTTCAACCAGGATGCGCTCTATCAGACGCAGCGCGATCTGTATGGGATGGGCGTATTCAATTCGGTCAACGTCGTCCTGGTGGACTCGATCCCACCGCAAACGCCGAAAACAGATTCCGCCGTCCGCGTGCTGGTGCAGGTCGCCGAAGGCCCGCGCCACCAGCTGCGGTTTGGAGGCGGATACGGGAGTGTGGAGTGCTTTCGGGTGCAGAGCGGTTGGGCCGCCCACGACTTCCTCGGTGGAGCACGAACGCTCGATCTGTCGGCGCGCGTGTCGAAGCTTGGGGGGACGCCCAAGGTCTCGACGGGACTGAACCAGTTCTGCAACCCCTTCGCCGGCACTTGGACGTTCGACACGCTCAACTACAGCGTCGGCCTTACGCTGCGGCAGCCCGCATTTCTGTCGCGCCGCAATGTCGGAACGCTCGGATTGCTTGCTGAGCGTCATTCCGAGTTCACGGTGTTCACTCGCGAGGCAGTCGGGGCGAACGCCGATATCACGTTTAATGCCCGGGGCAGGTTGCCGGTGACGCTGGGCTATGGCTATTCGTTTGGGCGTACACAGGCCAGCGACGGCATCTACTGCAGCCTGTTTCGCTTGTGCGATGCGACCAGCCGGGAATTCTTGCGGCGGCGCCGGCATTGGGGCGCGGTGACGGCAACGCTGGTGCGCGACCGTGTGAACAATCTGCTCGATCCCTCCGAGGGCAGCGTCACGACCGCGACGCTGCTGCATTCGTCACGCCTGGTGGGCTCCGAAAAGCCGTACGAATTCAATCGCGGGGAGTTCGAGATCGCCAAGTATTATCCGATGGGACGACGGAGCGTGTTCGCCTGGCGGGTCCGCGGCGGCACGATTCTGCCACGGAGCATCACGCTCGCCGGACAGAGCGTCGGCTATGTGCCGCCCGACCAGCGATTCTATGGCGGCGGGCCAAATTCAGTGCGCGGCTATGGCCGCAACGAGCTCGGACCGAGGGTTTATGTGCTCGTCGCAGCGGACACGACTTCCGCCGCAGTCGTCGACACTGCGGCGTCGCGGCGCGCTGGTGAGACCGTGTTTCGGAACGTTCAGACTCGGCCCACCGGCGGCAACACGGCCATCATCCTCAATGCGGAGCTGCGCGTGCCATCGCCGATATTCGCCCAGCGGATGCGATTGGGTCTGTTTTTGGATGCCGGGCAAGTTTGGGAGCGCGGCGAGGAATTCGTCACGATCGCTGGGATGCGCCTCACACCGGGCGCAGGCGTCCGATTTGCGACACCGCTCGGTCCGGTGCGCGTCGATGCGGCGTATAACGGCTACGCCGCCCAGCGCGGTCCACTGCTGTACCAAGTGAGCGACACGTCGAGTACGATCACGCAAATCCGGAGCTCGTACCCGCCGGTCCGTACCAGTAAGACGTTCTGGCAGAAGCTGGTCCTGCAGTTCGCGGTGGGACACGCGTTCTAGATGATTCGCCGCTCGCTCGGTGTCGCGCTCTGGTCGCTGGTCGGCCTGCTCGCTTGCTTGCTCGGCGCGCTCAATGCGCTCGTGGGCACGCGTGCCGGCCGCAGCCTGCTGGCGCGCGTCGGTTCCGCGGCCGTCGAAAGCGCCGTCGCTGGATCGATCGAGGTCGGCGAGGTGCGGGGATCGTTGCTGACCGGCGTGGTGCTCACCGACGTCCGGTTGCTCGATCCCGACTCGACGCTGGTCGCGTGGCTGCCCCGGGCGGAGCTCGGGTACAACCCGATCGACTTCGCGGCCGGTCGCGTGGTGTTCATGGAAGTGCGCCTGGACCGGCCCATCATCAACATCGTGCAGCACGCCAATGGCAAGACGAACTTCGATGAGCTGCTGCGCCTCGGCGAAAAGGACACCGTCACGGTCAAACCGCTGGGGCCCTCGGGCCCCCGGTCGCTCATTCTGCTGCGCAATGTGCAAATCCAGGACGGCTCGCTCACCTTGCGTCTGCAAAAGCACGGCGACGTGTCGAATGCCAACGAAGAGATCGAGTCCTCGGGCGAGGACGGGCGCTACCGCGTGCGGCGCTTCGAGCACCTCAACGCGCGCCTGGCGGCGCTCCGGATTCAGGCGCCGCGCGAAAAGGGCATTCGCATCGACGTGGTGCGCCTCGCCACCGAGAGCAGCGACCCGAAACTGTCGATCGCCGACGTCGTCGGCCGCGTGACGATCGACGGGCGCACGCTCGACGTCGACCTCTCGCGTGTGCGGTTCCCCGGCACGCAGTTCAGCGCGCGCGGCACGGTGCAGTGGCCGCGGGACACGCTGCTCTGGAACCTCGTGATGCGCGCCGACTCCGCGACGCTCTCGGACATCCGGTTTATCGACCCGCGGTTCCCCGACCAGGCCGTGCTGCACGGCGGGGTGACGCTCGCATCGCACGGCGGACGGGTGCTCGAGATTCAGCTGCGGCCGCTGGACCTCACGTTCGGCAACGGCCGGCTCACGGGACATGTCACCGCTTTCAGCGCAGCGGACTCAGGGCTGGTGGCGCTCCGGCAGGGCGATCTCACGGCGCACGATCTCTCGCTCGACTTTCCGCGCGTCTACATCGATTCGCTGCCGTTCTACGGCCGCCTGACCGGTCAAACGCTCGTTGACGGGCCGATGAGCGCGCTGAAGATCGAGACTACCTGGTCCTTCCGCGACTCGCTGGTGCCCGGCTGGCCCGAAAGCCAGATCGTGGGCAAGGGGGAGATCAATCTGGCAGGGAAAGATCTCGCCTTTCAGCCGTTCGCCGTGACGGCCGGCCGCATCGACATCGGCACCGTCCGGCGGCTCGTCCCGGCGTTCGACCTCCAGGGCGAGCTGGACGCGAGCGGCACGCTGACCGGCACGCTCAAAGACGCGACGTTCAGCGGCACGCTCCGGCATCACGACGGGGACCGTCCCGTGAGCGTCGTCCGTGGCGTCATTGGACTCGACACGCGGACGGACGTCCTCGGCGTGTCTGCTGACGTCCGCGCTGACTCGTTGGCGCTCGACGGGCTCACCGGACGGATCGCGCATTTCCCGCTGCGGGGCACGCTCACCGGGACCATCCGCCTGAGTGGCGACGTTGCGGGGCTCGAAACGCACGCCGACCTCGACATGCTGGGCGGGGGCGGCGGCGTACGCGGCGACGGGACGTTGCTGCTCGGCGCCCGCGGCGCCCATCCCAGCTTCGGTGCCCGCAACTTCACGCTGCACGCGCAGGATGTGAACCTGCAGCGGTGGCTGGTACGCCGTGGTGCGCCGCCGTCTCGACTCACCTTCACCGCGAACGGCAGCGTCGCGGCCGACAGCGTCACCACGCCCACCGGCGCACTCTCGGTCTTTCTCGATCCGTCGTTCTTCGCGGGGGCAGTCATCGACACCGGCGCGACGCGGGTGCGCTTCGCGGACGGCCAACTGTTCGTCGACTCGCTGCGGCTGCAGCAGCCGGGATTGCTTACGACCGCCAGCGGCGCGCTGGGCTGGCGCCGGCCCGATCGCGGCACGCTGGCGTTCGACTTCGCGGCCGACAGTCTCAGCGTGCTCGATTCCCTGGTGACGTGGTTCGCCGGTCCGAGCGTCGCGGCCGCATCGAGCGAAGCCAAACTCAGAGGATCGGCGCAGGTGCGATTGACGTTGGTCGGCGCTCTCGATTCGCTGTCCATCGGAGCCAACGCCAAGGTCGCGGACCTGCAGTGGCGCGGCTGGCGTCTGCCGAAGGGCGAAGGGACGCTCGACTATCAGCCGGGACCCGTCCCGCGCTTCGAACTCGACGCGAACTTCGACTCCCTCGGGTACGGCCGGCTCGGGTTCGGGGCGGCCGCCGCGCATGCCCGCGGCACACGCGATTCACTCACCTGGTTCGCGCGCTCGCGCGTCGGCGATCTGGGCGCGTTCCTGGCCGGCGGCCGGTACGCGCGACCCGGCGGACCAGTCCAGCACACCGTCGTCGATTCGCTCGCAGTGCTGCTACCGACTGGCGTGTGGTTCCTCGAGCATCCGACGGCGCTGGCGTTCAGTGACTCCCTGCTGCATGTGGATTCCACGGCGCTCAAGAGTGCCGCCGGGACGGGTCGCCTCGCCGTGGCCGGCGATCTGCCGGCTCGCGGTCCGATCAACGCGCGCCTTGCGCTCGAGGGCTTCCCACTCACCGGCATTTACGCCCTCATGGAGCATGACACACTGGGCGTGGCAGGCGTCGTCACGGCTTCGGTGGCCGCCACCGGAACGCGCGCCAATCCACTCTTCAGCGGATCGTTCGCGTTCTCGGATGCGGCGTTCGGGTCCTTCCGCGCGCCGTTCATGGACGGGATCATCGACTACCGCAATCGCCGGTTGAATGGCGAGGTCCATCTCTGGCGGTCAGGACAACAGGTCCTCAACGTCACCGCGCACCTGCCACTCGATCTCGCGCTTGTACCGGTCGCCCAACGGCAGCTGCCGGATACGCTCTCCGTGCAAGCGCGCGCCGACAGTGTGGATCTCGGCGTGCTGGCCGCGGTCACAACGACGGTCCAGCAGGTGGAAGGCGTGTTCAACGCCGATCTGGGCATCGGGGGTACATGGGAGGCTCCGCGGCTGCGCGGCGGCCTCCAGATCGGCCACGCAGCCGCCACGATTCCCGCACTCAACGTGCGGTACGCGAACATGAACGGCAGCCTCTCCCTGCTGGGCGACACGATCCGCGTCGACAGCATCACGGCGACCAGTGAACAGGGCCGCGCCCAACTCACGGGCTATATGCGCCTCGAACGGCTCACCAAACCGGTACTCGCGCTCAACATCACGACGTCCAATTTCAAGGCGCTGGATCTGCGCGGCTATTTGACGGTTACCGCGAGCGGCCGCGTGGCACTGTCGGGCCCGGTGTTCGGCGCGACCCTGACCGGCCGGGGGACCGTGACGTCCGGCGTGCTCCACTTCGCGGATCTCGTCAACAAGCGAGTGGTGAACCTCGACGAGCCCTGGGTGCAGGACCTGATCGACACCTCCCTCATCCGCCGGCAACGGCTGGGCCCCGAGTTTCAGAGCGTGTTCTTCGACAGCCTGCGGATCAGCAACCTGCAATTGACGATGGGTCAAGACGCGTGGCTCAGGTCCAGCGAAGCGAACATTCAGCTCACGGGATCGGTGCAGGTCAACAGAGTGCGGAACAACTACGTCCTGAGCGGGACGCTGCAGGCGCCCCGTGGGACGTACCGGCTGCAGGTTGGTTTTGTGACGCGCGAGTTCGTCGTTTCGGAGGGAACCGTGCGCTATCTTGGCACGCCGGATCTGAATGCCGAGCTCGACATCTCCGCGCGCCACGTCGTGCATCCCCTGCCGGGTACCGGGAACAACAAGGACATCAACGTCATCGCGCACATTCAGGGGACATTGCTCGTGCCGAAGCTGACGCTGGAGTCGGATCAGGGTGATATGTCGCAGACCGAGCTCATCTCGTATTTGATGTTCGGCAAGCCGAGCTTCCAGCTGGGTAGCGGCGAGACGGCGCTCGTGGGCAGCGTGTTCGCATCGGCGTTCGCGGGCGAGCTGGAGCGGACCTTCGTTTCCGACCTCGGGGTCCCGCTCGACTATTTCGAGATCCGTCCGGGCGATCCGAACAACCCGTTCTCCGGTGCGCAGGTCGCCGCGGGATGGGCGATTGGCGGCAAAACCTTCCTGGTGCTGAATGCCGGATTCTGCTCACCGAGCCAGAGCAACCAAAGCGCACGGCTGACGAACGCCTTCGGGGCCAGCCTGCAGTTCCGGTTTAGCCCCGAGTGGCGCAGCGAAGCGAGCTTCGAGCCGGTGCGGAGCTGTGGCATCGCGAGTATCACGCAGCCGCCCGTGTCGCGCCAGGTGGGGTTCGATTTGTTCTGGGAGCGGCGCTACTAGGTGACGCGGGCGCTGCTGATCACCAACCCCTTCGCCGCGCGCGCGGACGCGCGCGCCGTGACCGCGATTCTCAAGATCCTCGGCCGCGGCGGCTGGAACGTCGATCTGCGCACGATCACGGGCCCGGGGGACGCACGGCGCATCGCCGAGGAGTCGCTCGGTCAGGGGTTCGAGGTCCTCGTGAGCCATGGCGGCGATGGCACGGCGATGCAGGTGGCGGCCGGCATCGCCGGATCGGGGATCGCCCTGGGCGTGGTCCCGGGGGGGACGGGCAACGTGCTCGCGGGAAACTTGCGGTTGCCGCGCACGACAACGGGGGCCGCGCGCGCCTTGCTGCACGCGCGCGCGCACGCGATCGACCTCGGCGTCGTGCAACGGTCGGACGGCGCGCATTACTTCGCCGTCGTCGCAGGGACGGGATTCGACGCGCAGCTGATGGCGGGTACCGGCAGCCAGGAAAAGCGACGCTGGAAGTTTGGTGCGTACATCGCTCGCGCGGTACTGACGCTCCCCTCGGTGCGGAGCGCGGGACATCGCGTCACCGTGGACGGCAGGACGGAGGAAGTGCGCGCCGCCATGGTGCTCGTGCTGAATTGCGGCCAGCTGCCGCCCGGGTTCCTGAAGCTGCGTACTGATCTGTCGCCCGATGACGGTTGGCTCGATGTGATGGCACTGGATGCCGATGGCGCCTTCCAGAGCGCGACGGCGGTGATGGAGTTGTTCCTGGGCCCTGGGCGCAACGGGAAGGGGCGACGTGTGTGGTGGGCGCGGGGACGGACGGTTCGCGTCGAGGTGCCGGACAGCACGCCGCGACCCGTGCAGCTCGATGGCGATGTGACCGGCGAAACGCCGTTCGAAGCCCGGTTGTTACCCGGCGCGCTCTCGGTCTTGGTCGGACCCGGATTCAGGGCGCATCATGGCTGACACGCTGCTCCTGGTCGACGACGATCCGGCGGTCCTGCGCGCGATCGGAGACTACTTCGAGCGCATCGGCTACGAAGTGTGGCGCGAGGGCACGGGCGACCAGGCGATGGAAACGTACCGGCGCGTACGTCCCGACGTCGTCTTGCTCGATCTGCATCTGCCGGATGCGAGCGGCCTGGTCGTCCTCGAGCGGCTGCGGCGCGAAGGCGGCGCCGTGATCCTGCTGACGGGCCAGGGCGGCATCGAGACAGCCGTGAAGGCGATGCAGCTCGGCGCGGAGAATTTTCTCACCAAGCCGGTGGACATGACGCATCTCTCCGCCGCGATCGCGCGCGTCGCGGAAAAAGTGCGGTTGTCACGGCAAAATGCGCGGCTGCGCGCGCTCGATCATGAAGGCGAGGGCGTGGCATCGCTCGGCGCGTCGCCGGCGATGCAGGCGCTGGCTCGGCAAATCGAGCTGCTCGCGGCGAGCGAGCGATCGACGGTGCTGCTGCAAGGCGAGAGCGGGACGGGCAAGGGCTGGGTGGCACGCGTGATTCACAACCTGTCGCCACGCTCCGGCGGTCCCTTCGTGGACGTCAACTGCGGCGGCTTATCCGCCACGTTCCTCGACTCGGAGCTGTTCGGCCACGAGAAAGGCGCCTTCACCGACGCGAAGGAGCGCAAGGTCGGGCTCTTCGAGCTCGCCGATCACGGCACCATCTTCCTCGACGAGATCGGCGAGCTCGCCGTCGAACTGCAGCCCAAGCTGCTGCACGTCCTGGAGACGAAGAAATTCCGCCGCCTCGGCGGGACGCGGGAGCTGGAAGTGGATGTGCGGTTGATCACCGCCACGAACCGCGACCTGGTCCGCGACGTGGAAACCAGCCGATTCCGGGAGGATCTGTACTACCGTCTGAACGTCATGCCGCTCACCTTGCCGGCGCTGCGCGACCGCACCCGCGAGGACCGTCTCGATCTGGTCAACCGCATGCTGGTCGATCTCAAGACGCAATTGCCGGGATGCCCGAGCGAGTGCACCACCGACGTGTTGGACCGGCTGTTGTCGGCGCCGTGGCCGGGCAATGTGCGCGAGATGCGCAATGTGCTGGAGCGGGCCATGATTCTGGCGCGCGGTCAACCGACGATTGGCTGGGAACAGTTGCCGCCCGACCTGCGGCAGCGCTCACCGACAGATCGCCGCTATCAGGCCCAGTCGTTGTCCGAGATGGAGCGGCAACACATCGAGCGCACGCTGCGTCATCACGGTGGGAACCGCACGCGGGCCGCGCTGGAGCTCGGGATTTCGCGCGCGACGCTGATCAACAAGATCAAAGCCTACAGCCTGAACATCTAAGACACGAAGATCCCGATCGCCGCCAGGATCGCGATCACGCCAAAGCCGACGCCGGGACGCGAACCGAAGTATTTGAATCCCAGCAGCGACGTCAGCGCCATGCTGGCGACAACGGCCCAGGCGATTGGTAGCATCGCGCGCCGCTCGGTCGCATCGAGCCCTCCCAGAACCCAGAGCATCACGATCGGGACAAACAAGGCCGCGCTCACGCACAGACCATTCCCCAGCCAGAAATCGAACCACGTGGTGTCTGCACCCTGCCACTTGAAGCGCACGGATTTCATGTCGGCAAAGACCCGATCGGCCTCGGCCCCCGCCCGGGGCCCTCGCCGCGCGGTTCCCAGCATGCCGCCGAACGTGTGACCAAGGGTCGCGAGCAGCAAAAGGCCGGCGCAGATGCGATACAGCATCGATGGCTCCTGAAAGAGGTGCTATCTTGACGTCATGGAAAAACCGAAGCTCAAAGAGCACGACGGCATGGTATGCCGCGCCTGCGGGAATGAGGAGCGGGCGTCGGAAGGTTATCCCTGCGCGGACTGCGGGACCTTCATTTGTTTGATCTGCACATTTCGCGGTGTGATGCGCTGCAAAGCCTGCGAACAAAAAGCGCAGTCCAACAAGGCCTAACCGCGCCGCCGTTTCAACTCGGCGACCAGCTCCTCGCGCGGCGCGCCGAGCTCCTTGGCGAGTCTGCTCAGCGCCGCCTCTGTCCCCGCCCAGTCCCGCGCCGCCGCCAGCGCATCCAGCGCGACTTCTTCGATCGCGGCCGACCGCTCTTCGAGATCGCGTGTGCGCACCGCCACCTCGCGCGCCAGCCACTGCTCCAGCTCGCGCCGGTCGACTTCGAGCTGCCGCTGGCGCAACGCATGTTGCAACGACAGCTCCAGCTCCTCGAGGTCCACGGGCTTGATGAGGTAGTCGTAGGCGCCGAGCTTGAGGCACTCGATCGCCGTGCGCGGCTCGTCGATCGCCGTCAGCATCAGGACCGCCAGGTCGGGATCCTGGGCCAGCACCTTGGGCAACAGCTCCACGCCGCTGGTCTCGGGCATCCGGATGTCACACAGCATCGCCTGGGGGTGGTGCGCCGCCAGCTGCTGCAATGCTTCGCCTGCGTTGGATGCCGCCTGCACGTGATAGCCCAGCCGGCTGAGAAAGCGCGTGAGCGCCTGCCGGATACCTTCTTCATCGTCCACCACGAGGACGGTCGTGCGATCGGCGGGAACTGTTGGAGGCGTCATGGCCGTCAACGTTGATGACGTTATCTTGGCGCGTCAATGAGCATTTCGCCTACAAACCTCGCAGCCGTCCCAGGTATCACCGTCGGGCATACGACGATCGAAGCGCACGGCACCGGTTGTACCGTCGTGCTCGGTCCGGAGACCGGTCTCAGGGCGGCGGTCTGCATGCGCGGTCGCGCCACCGGCACGCGCGAGCTCGACGTGATGGATCCCCGGCATCTCGTCGAACGCATCGACGCGATTCTGTTCACCGGCGGCTCGGCGCTCGGCCTGGGTGCGGCCGACGGCGTGATGCGCTGGTTGCGGGAGCGCGGTCGCGGCTTGCCCGTCGGCGACAAGGGGACCATCCCGATCGTTCCTTCGGCGGTGATCTTCGACCTCGGCAACGCCGGCAAGCCGCTCGGCTGGCCGAGTCCCGACGATGCCTACCGCGCCTGTGACAACGCGACCACTGATTACGCCGAGGGAGCGGTCGGGGTGGGGCGCGGCGCCACGTGCGGCAAGGCGGCGGGGATCGAGAAGATGATGCCCGCCGGGATCGGCTCGTGGGCAGCGCGGTTTGGTGACGTGATCGTCGCGGCCCTCGTCGTGGTGAACGCCGTCGGCGACATCCGCAACGCGCGCGGGGAGCTCATCGCAGCGGGTCGCGGACTGGACGGGAAGTTCGTCGACAGTCAGCGGTACCTCGCCGAAGGCGGCGCGCCGCTCGGTGACCCCGAACGGTTGAATCGGAATACGACACTAGCCGTGATTGCGACCAATGCGGACATCGATCGCGTGCAGCTGCAAGCGCTCGCGCACTCGGGCAGCGATGCGCTCGCCCGTCGGATCACGCCATACGGAACGTTGTTCGATGGCGACGTGATATTCGCGGTCAGTACCAGGGCGACCAAGCCGAAGTCGCCGATGCAGGTCGACGCGATTGCGGGCCTCGTCGTGCCCGAGGCGGTCGAGCGCTCGGTTCGCCGTGGATAAGGTGGAACGCGCAGTCGACGACATTCGCCGCAAATGCGTGCCCGATAGGCGCCTCGGCGTATTCGAGGTCGCGATCGCGCCAGATGTAGGGGCGCAGCATGCTGCGCCCCTACTCGTCGGCGTCACATCATCCCGCGACGCGCGCGATGCGCTGCGCCGACTTGCCGGCGAAGCGGGACTCGTCGACAAAGTGGAGCTGATTCCCGACGGCGTCGTCGCACCGGTAGCGATCGTGACGGCGGCGCTGGCGCCGCTCATGGGCGAGCCGCGCGTCTCCGCGCCGCGCGTGAGTGAGGTCCTGCATGGCGAAGTCCTCGATGTGCTCGAGCGGCGCGAGGAATGGCTGCGCGTCCGCGCGCCCGACGGCTATATCGCGTGGCTGAACGCGGGGTATCTCGCGACTGGCCCGACCGATTGGGCCGAGGATTGGACGGAACGCGCGACCGCCCGCTCACTGAGCGCCGATATCGTCACCACGGATGGGCGCCGCCGACTTCCGACGGGCGCTCGCGTGGCCTTCCGCCGCGGCGTCGTGGAGCTGGCCGATGGACAACGCGGCGCGGTGGCCGCCGGTAGCGTGCGCCGGGAGCAGGAGCTCCGCGTCGAAGCACGGCATCTCGCGCTACCCGAGCTGGCGCAGAAGTGGTACGCCGGCGCGCCCTATCTCTGGGGCGGGCGCACGGAATGGGGCATCGATTGCTCCGGGCTCGTGCAGGCCGTCTACGGCGCGCGCGGGATCAAGCTGCCGCGCGACAGCGATCAGCAATTCGGCCAAGGCAAAGAGATCACCATGTCGCCCGATGGCGTTGGCTATGAGGCGGGCGATCTGCTGTTCTTTGCGGAACGGGGCCGAGTCTCGCATGTGGCGCTGTGGGCCGGCGCCGGTCGTATCGTGCACGCGGCACTCTCGCGGGGGGGCGTCGGAGGCGACGACCTGTTCGGACCTGAGCCCAGGATGGCTCGGTTAAGGGAAAGATTGGTGGGGGTGCGACGCCTGTAATCGTGCGTCGTGCGTCGTACGTCGTGCGTGATCCGAGCCCGCTGTTACGCACGACGCACGACTCACGACGCACGTTATTTTAGGCTCATGCGTCTCATCCTCTTCGACATCGACGGCACTCTCCTCTGGACCAACGGCGCGGGCAGGCGTGCCATCCATCGCGCATTGCTCGACGAGATGGGCACGGCGGGGCCGATCGACAGCTATCGCTTCGACGGCAAGACCGATCCGCAGATCGTGCGCGAGTTACTCACGCTGGCCGGGCATCCGGAGCGTGATTCCGACGATCGCATTGCCGCCGTGTGTCGCCGCTACGTCGACTTGCTCACCGCCGAGCTCGCCAAGCCGACGCAGGCCACCAAACTCTATCCCGGCATCACGGATCTGCTCGCGGCGCTCGAGCCGTACGAGGCCGGCGGGCGCGCGCTCATCGGTCTGCTCACCGGCAACGTCCAACATGGCGCGGCCCTGAAGCTGCGCTCCTCAGGCCTCGATCCCGCGCGTTTCGCGGTCGGCGCGTTTGGCTCCGACTCGCACCGGCGCGCCGATCTTCCTGCGGTTGCGGCGCAACGCGCGGCAGAGCGCACCGGCCGCCGGTTCACGGGCGATGACATCGTCATCATCGGTGACACACCGGACGACGTCGCGTGCGCGCGCCCCATGGGCGCGCGGACCATCGCGGTGGCGACCGGCTTCTACGACACGGCCACGCTCCGCGCGGCCGGCGCCACCCACGTGTTCGAAGACCTCCGCGACACTCAAGCCGTTCTCGCTGCCCTGTTTGCATGAGCCCCACTCAGTCCGGCGACGAGCTTGAGCTGAAGGCCCGCGTGGACGATCCCGCCGCGCTCGAAGCGACGATCGTTGCCGCCGGTGCCGAGCTCGTCTTTCGCGGAGAAATGATCGATCGCCGCTATGACCGCCGCGGGAAACTGGAAAAACGCGATGAAGTCCTGCGGCTGCGCGTCTACAAGCCGGACAACGGCTCGCCGTTCGGGGTTCTGGGATGGAAGGGGCCGGTCAGCGTGCGTGGCGGCTACAAGCATCGCGAGGAGCACGAGGTGCAGATCGCGCAGCCGGAGGCTGCCCGTCTCATCGTCGAGCGGCTGCGATACGAAGTCGTGTTGCGCATCGACCGCAAGATCGCCGAGTATCGCCTCGGTGGCGCGGCGATCCGCATCGAGTGGTATCCGGCGATGGACGTGTTGGTCGAGATCGAAGGTGAGCCCGGGGCGATCGAGAATGCGGTGCGGGCCACCGGGCTCGCGCGCGACCGATTCCTCCCCGAGGCCTTGCCACACTTCATCAATGCCTACGAGCAGCGGACCGGCCGGACCGCACGTCTGGCGCTATGAAACTGCTGATGCCGTTGCGCGTGCCCGAGCTCGCTCCGTCGCTCGGGCGCATCATCGTGCCGCGCCGGCTGTTCGACCCCTGGGTTCCCGTCGACGACATCCGTGAAGAGCTGGCCACCCGGGTGCTCGAGCTGGGGGGGGACGGACGTGCGGTCGCGGCGCGCGACGCCGAGGGAGAACGCGGTCAGGATCGCGCGCGCATTCTCGAAGTGACCGGGCGCGGCGCCTGGGCGGCCGCGTGGGAACACGCCGTCCGCCGCGCGGGCGCTCGCGTCGCCGAGGCGCTCGAAGCCGAAATCACACGCACCGCCCGCCAAGTGCGGCTGCCGCGCCGGCGCCTGCGCCGGCGTCTGCTCAGCAACGCGGAGAAGCGAGCCATCGTCGCGCGCCTCGGGACGGGCGGCGGCACATTCGTCGCTGCGCTCGACGCGTTGGAAACCGCGGGCGGCCGCGTGGCCGACGCGTCGGTCCTGGAGAAGGATGCGCACGCTGAGTGGCAGGAGGCGCTGCGGACGGTCGCGCGCCGGCTGGAAGCCGCCTGGCTCGCGCTCGAGACCGAGGTGGACGAGGAGCGGCTGCGCTGGACGCCAGAGATCGACGCGGTCGCGGCGTGGCGCCCCCCGCTCTGGCCGATCTTCGTGGTGTGGACGCCGCTCTCCATCCTCCTCATCTGGCTCGGCCTGATCCTCGGCGGCTATCTCCCCGCTCCCGCATGGCTCGCGGCGCAACTGGGCTTCTAGCGCTGCTGTTGTCCGGTGCACTCGCCACGGGGGCATTCGCCCAGGCCGCTGAAGTTTCGGAGAATCCCGTGCGCGGCGATCAGGTCGTCATCTCCTGGCCCACCGGCACGGGCAGCGCCCGCGTCTCCGTGTTCAACTTCACAGGCGAGCGGCTTTACACGACCACGGTTCCACCCGGGAGCAACGAGTATGTTTGGGACCTCACGGTGGGCGGAGGGCGAGTAGTGAACGGCGCGTACATCATCGTCGTGGACACGGCCGGCCGGCGTTACCGGCGGCGGCTCTTCGTGGCGAGACCCGCCCCATGAGCGCGCTCGGCGTCGGCGTGGATCTCGTTGAGGTCGCGCGCGCGCGCGCGATGCTCGCCGACAAGGGAGCGCACGTTTTCGATCGACTGCTCACGCCCGCTGAAGCGGAGTACTGTCGCTCGCGCCCCGATCCGGCCGAGCATGTCGCCGTGCGGCTCGCGGCCAAGGAAGCGGTCTATAAGGCGCTCCAGGGCAGTGACGCGGCGCGGGGGATCGGCTGGCGCGATATCGAGGTGACGCGGGCGCCGGACGGTCGTCCGGATGTGGAATTGACCGGCCTTGCCGCCAATCGGGCCCGGGAGCTGCGGGTCAAGCGCGTGCTGCTGTCCCTTTCCCATACGCACGAGGCAGCGATCGCAATCGCAGTACTGTCAACAGATTGAATTCCCGACAAAATTACTCTACTTTCCTCCCCGTGCGGTTCGGCAGCATCTCCCTGATTCTCAGCGCCTGCCTTGCTCAGCCACTCGCGGGGCAGGCGACTGACTCTTTGGCCCTGGCGCGTCGGGTCGTGGCCGCAGCCTCCCTGGCAGCCAAGGAGTACGCCCTCGGCGTCGTCCCCGCAGGGGGCCAGATCACCCAGCCCGAAGAGGTGGACGAGGCCAAGCTCTTCATTCAGCAGGCGCAGTTCGACGTTCCTGGGCTCCCGGCCGCGGCGCGCGCCAGCACTGGCGCCACGCTCGCCCGCATTGCGCGGCTCCTCGACGCACTCGCCCCGCCTGAGACGATCAATCGCGTAACCGACAGCCTGGTCGCGAGCATCACGGCCGCGGCCGGGGGCCCTAGGGTCATCGAGCCGCTCCCGGCCAGGCCACCGTCCGTCGAGCGCGGCGCGGTCGTCTTTCACGAGCGCTGCGCCGCGTGTCACGGGGAATCCGGGCGCGGCGACGGGCCCAAAGCCAAAACCCTGAAGGGGCCACCGCCGGCGAATCTCGCCGATCGCAGGGTGATGGGCGACATGTCGTTGCTCGACATCTTCCGCCGCATCGCCATCGGCACGCCCGGTACCGCGATGCCGGAGTTCGCCGAGGACCTCTCGGCCGAAGACCGCTGGGCCGTCGCGGCCTACGTACAGGCGATGCAATACGGCGGATCGGCGACCGCGGCCATCTTTGCGGCCGTGCGCCGGCAGATCGATTCCGCATTGTCCAAACGCTCGGAGCAAATCGCGGTCGACGCCTATATGACGTTCGAGCAGGTGGAAACGTCGATTCGGGCCAAGAATCCCGGGCTCGCGAGCGAGCTCGAAGGCAACTTCGCATGGCTGCGCACGCGCGCCGTGAAGGCGGACGAGGCGGAGCGTCATACGATCCGCGAGCGGCTGCTCGCGGGACTCGAGCGCGCGGAGCGAGTCGTCGCGGACCGCCCGTCGGCGGCGAGCCTGTTCGTGAGTTCGTTCTTCCTGCTCATTCGCGAGGGCTTCGAGGCTATCCTCATCGTCGCCGCGCTCATGACGTTCCTCGCGAAGGCCGGCGCACCCGAGCGGCGCCGGGACGTGGCGCGCGGGGCGTGGATCGCCGTCGGAGCGAGTGTGCTCACGTGGGTCCTGGTCGAGCTGCTCCTGCAGGTGACTCCGGGTCAGCGCGAAATGATTGAGGGCGGCACGATGCTGCTCGCCGCGGCCGTGCTCTTTTACGTGAGCTACTGGCTGCTGTCCAAGATCGAGGCCGCGAAATGGACCGCGTTCGTGCACGGGAAGATGCGGAGTGCCTTGTCGTCCGGCTCCGGCGCCGCGCTCAGCGCCGTCGCGTTCCTGGCGGTCTATCGCGAGGGGTTCGAGACGATCTTGTTCTACAAAGCGCTCTTCACGTCGGCGGGGTCAAGCGGGGTCTCAGTGGTGGCCGGGATCGCGGCGGGCGCGGTGGGACTCGTCGCCGTCTACTTCCTGATCAATCAACTTGGACTGCGCGTGGCTATGAAGCCGTTCTTCGCGATCACGGGCGTGATGCTCTACTACATGGCGTTCGTATTTGCGGGCAAGGGAATCGCAGAGCTGCAGGGTGCGCAGCTCATGCCACTGACCGTGATCGAAGGCGCGCCGCGCATTCCAGTGCTTGGGATCTATCCGACGCTCGAGTCGCTAGTCGTACAGGGACTGCTGCTCGTGCTCGCGGTGGTGGCGGCCGTCTGGGCGATGCGCCCGAAAGTCAAAGCCTCACGTGCGGAGGGGGACCTGCTTCGGTCGCAGTGATTCGGGCAAGGCCTGCGGGCCCGCCGGTTGGCGACATTTCCATAACAACGCGCCACCCACCGCCATCAGCAGCACACTCGTCGCCTGCGCGAGGGTAAACGATCCGAGCACCCGGTCGTCCTTGGCGCGTACGATCTCGACGAGAAACCGCTCGGCACCCGCGAATACGAGATACCACGCGAACAGCCAGCCGATGGCGTGCCCATGATCGCGCCGCCGCCAGAGCCACCAGAACACGAACAGCATCAGGACCGTCTCGTAGATCTGGGTCGGATGCACCGCCACCACCTCCGCGGGATTCGCGCCGGCCGGGAAGTGGACGCCCATCATTTGGAGATTCTGCACGGTCGTGGGAGGCAAGCCGTTCGGGAACTTCATCCCCCACGGCAGAGTGGTAGGGATGCCGTAGTCGTCATTGACCAGGAAACAGCCGACGCGTCCCAGCGCGTACCCGAGCGCCAGCGGCGCGGCGCAGATCTCGGCGGTGAAGCGCGCCGGCACGCGGCGGCGCCAGCCGTTCAGCAGGATGCCGGCGGTCGCGCCCAGAAAGCCGCCGTACCAGACGAACCCGCCACGGCGGAAAAGCGCTTCGGATTCGCCGGTCAGGAACACGTACCAGAGCTTGGCCCCAATTAGTCCGCCGATGACGCCCGCGATGATGATGTCGGCGGCGTAATCCTCGTCGAGCCCGCGCGCCCGCAGATCGAGCTGAATCGCCCATCCCGCCATCAGAAATGCGACCATCATCATCAGCCCGTAGCCGGTGAGCTCGAGGGGGCCGAGGTGAATCGTGAACGGATAGACGGTCATGGCAAAGCCGTGCGTCGTGCGTCGTGCGTCGGTTCGTTCATTTCCAAACCTGGGAGAGGGAGATCGGCGCGGGCGTCCAGCGTCCAATCGCTGCGCTCGCCGCGTCGCAGGCGGTGCCAGCCGGCGCGCGCGATCATGGCGGCGTTGTCGGCGTTGAGTCGCGGGCTGGCGACCGCGACCCGCGCGCGACCGCCTAGCCGCCGCGCCGCCAAGCCGCTGAGTGCGCGACTGCACGCCACACCGCCTCCCAGCACGGCGGTGGAGTAGCCAGTCGTGCGGACGGCGCGCTCCAGTTTGGTGACGAGCACATCGAGCACGGCATCCTGGAACCCGCGCGCCAGGTGTGGGCGATCGTGATCCAGATCTGGAGATGCGCGGACCGCGTGCAGCACGGCGGTCTTCAGGCCCGAGAACGAAAACTCGAATCCCTCGTCGCGCATGGGACGCGGGAAGGTGAAGCGCGCCGGATCGCCGCGCTGCGCGAGCTGCTCGATCGCGGGGCCGCCGGGATAGCCGAGGCCGAGCAGCGTGGCGACTTTGTCGAAGGCCTCGCCCGCCGCGTCGTCGCGGGTTTCGCCGAGCAGGCGGTAGCGACCCCACGCCAGCACATCCAGCAGGAGCGTGTGCCCGCCGGACACGAGCAGTGCCACGAACGGCGGGGACAGGTCGCGGTCCTCGATCGCTGGCGCGAACAGATGTCCCTCCATGTGGTGCACGCCGATGAGCGCGCGGTCGCCGGCATAGGCGAAGGACTTGGCATAGACCACCCCGACGAGCAACGCCCCCGCCAGCCCGGGCCCCGCGGTGACCGCAACGGCATCGATCGCGGATGGTGCGATCCCGGCCTCCGCGAGCGCCCGATCGACGACCGCCGGCAGCGCGGTGAGATGCGCGCGACTCGCCAGCTCGGGGACGACACCGCCGAACACCTTGTGGATGTCCTGCGAGAGAATCACGAGACTCGCGAGCTCGCCGCCGACCAACACGGCCGCCGAGGTCTCGTCACACGATGTCTCGATGCCGAGGACGGCGTCAGCCACTGCTGGGGCGGCGGGTGGGGCGGCGGGCGGGGGGGGGCGGAGGCGCGGGCGCGGCACGCCGCTTCAGCGTGACCGAATCGGGAATGGCGTGGGCGATGATGCCGCGCGGCGCGATGACCGTGATTCGCGCGGTGCCGCCACTGGAGCCGGTGATATGTGCGACCACGCGCAGCGAGTCACGCGTGAGCGCCTGTACGCGCTCTTCCGGCCCGCGGACCGACACCGAAACGCGCGCGGGTGTGACAATGAAGCTCGTGATGGCGCCGGCGCCGGTCTCCACTGGAATCCCGCCGAAGGAACGCTCGGCGATGCGGCCCATCTCGCCCGTGACCGTCACCTGCTTCGGCGAGAGGCGGACGATGCCGAGGGGCATGGTATCGATCGGCACCTGGCGCGTGAACTCGCCGCTGACGTTGGTGATCTCCATCGGCACGGTCGTCACTGAATCGATCGCCGCGAGGCTCTGCTCGGGGCCGACCAGGCGGACGGTGGTTGGCGTCATCGAGAGGCCGCCGTGCAGGACCTGACCGGACTCCGGCGTGACGTTGACGAGCGAGACGATGCGAACTTCTTTTCGCGCGACGCTGTCGAGCGCCAACGTGATCTCACTAGGCCGCACCTCCATCACGCGCACGTCGGCGCCCTTGGGGAGTGCGAGCTCGACTTCGGTGGGGTCGAGATGAATCGCCCACGTGGACGCCGTGAGGGTGTCGGGGACACGACGGGTAATGTTGCCCGCCAGCGAGCGGAGTTTCAGAATCTGAGTGCCTTTGCCGGAAATCTGGACCCGGACCTTGGGGGTCTTCGTGAGCAGCGCGCGCCCCGGCGGGAGCTGCACGTTGAGGGTCACGTCGAAACTCGTCGTGACGGGCTGCTGCAGCTGCACCGCGACGTAGAGCATCAGCGCGAGAAACAGCGCCGCGCCCTTGATCGGCCAGTTGCGCATGATCCCCTGGAACATGCTCGTGCTCACTCCCCCAGCAGTCGTCGAATCAGCATCTCGTTGACCGGGTCTTCCCAGTTTGCCGCGCCGATGACGCGCTTCACGATCACGCCTTCGCGATCGATGAGATAACTCTCCGGCACTCCGAAAATATCGTACGACTGTCGGATCGCCCCGCTGGGATCGTGCAGGATGTCGAACGTGAGGCCGAGGTTATTCGCGAACGCCATGATTTCCCCGGGACCCGCCTGTTCCTGGTTGTAGAATGCATCCCCGTCGACGCTCACCGCCGCAATCCGGAAATCGGTTCCGGCGAGCTTCTGATGCAGGCGCTCCATGGACGGCATTTCGGCGCGGCAGGGCGGGCACCACGTCGCCCAAATGTTGACCAGCACGACTTTGCCGCGATAGTCCGCCAGGCTCGCCGGCCGGTTGGTCCGCAGATCAGTGGCCTGAAAGGCGGGCGCCTTCGATCCGATCTCGAGCAAATCGATCTGCGGGCGCAGCTTGATGGCGAGCGCGACGCCGAACGCCGCCGTGGTCACCACACTCGCGATCAGCGTCCACTGTTGCCGGTTCGTCATACCGTCACCATGCAGCGGCGGCGCAGCTCCTGCACCTCGCGTCCGGGGTCGGCGCTGGCGAACACCGCGTTCCCGGCCACGAACGTGTCCGCTCCCGCCTGGTGTGCGGCAGCGATGGTCTGTTTTGTAATCCCACCATCGACCTCGAGAAACCAACGTGCGTCGTGCGTCGTGCGTAGTGCGTGGGCCCGCCGGATCTTTTCGTTCGACGCAGAGAGATAGTTCTGCCCGCCGAAGCCCGGGTTCACGGTCATTATTAGCAACAAATCGAGATCGCGCACTACCTCCTCGGCGTGCGCGAGCGGCGTCGCCGGATTGAGCGCAAGACCAGCCATCATTCCCTGTTTCTTCACGGCGTCGAGCTGGCGTTGCACGTGAATCGTGGCCTCAGGGTGGAACGTGAACACCGATGCGCCGGCGGCCGCAAACGATTCGATGTGGTGCTCCGGCTCCACGACCATCAGATGCGCGTCGATCGGCTTGTCGGTGAGCTTCCGCAGCGTCTCGATCATATTGGCGCCGAACGTGATGTTCGGAACAAACCGCCCGTCCATCACGTCGACATGCAGCCAATCGGCTCCCGCCTCCAGTACCTCGGTCACCTGATCACTCAGGCGCGCCAGGTCGGCGGACAAGACGCTCGGCGCGATGCGTACACCGTTCGTCATTGCGGACTCCGGGCCACCACGATATCCACGACTGTGCCGGGCGCCGCCAGGGTTCCTGCCGCGGGGCTTTGCGCTATCACTGTTCCCGGCGAGGCCTCGGTCGTCCGGCGCCGCGTTACGGTGCCGAGCTGCAGTCCTTCGGTTTCGAGTCTGGTCCGGGCGTCCGTCGAAGCCATGCCGAGCAGATCCGGCACGGGGATCGTCGGCGCGCCCCGGCTGACGACGAGCGTCAGCCCGGCACCGGGTGCCAGCGCGGTTCCCGCGGGTGGCCGGGTCATCATGGCCAGCCCGGTCGGCGCGGCGGCCTGCACCGATTCGACCTGGCTCACCACCAGCCCCGCGGCCGCCACCATCGATTGCGCCAGCGTCGCGTCGAGCCCCGCGACGTCCGGCACCGGAATCTTGGGCGGGCCCGCGCTCGACACCAGGGTGACTTTGGCGCCCTCGGCGGCGATGACGTCGGGCGGCGGATCCTGCCAGATCACGACGCCCTGCGGCGCCGTCGGGTGCGGCTCGGCGCCGCCCTCTGCGACCTGCAGCTTCGCTCTCTGGACCTCCGCCTGCGCTTCGGCGAGCGTCAGGCCGAGCACGCGGGGCACCGCCTGGTGTCCGGGAAGAATCGGCGCGGGAAACAGCACGAGGTACGCCGTGAGGTAGCCGGCGACGATCATGGCGGCGCCGATGGCAGTCCATCTCCAGGTGCGGCGGTCGATCTGCAGATCCTGAAACGGCTCGAAACGGCGGCGAATGCGCATCAGCTCGCTCGCTCCAGACGTGCCGCGTAGGCGCCGTCGATCCTGTGGCGCTGGGGTAGCGATTGGAAATCGCCTGCCGGTGTCAACAGGTCCGCGGGAACCGCGTCGCCGCGCGCTGCCCGCGTGAACTCCGGACGTTCGCTCAGGAAAGACTCCACGACTTGTTCATTCTCCTCCGGTTCGAGCGAGCAGGTGGCGTAAATGAGCAATCCACCCGCGCGCACGAGGGGCGCGGCCGCCGCGAGCAGCTGCTTCTGGCGTGCCGCGGCGCGCCCAAAGACGGAAGGCCGCAAACGCCAGCGCGCATCGGGATGGCGGCGCATCGTGCCCGTCGCGGTGCATGGCGCGTCCACGAGCACGGCGTCGACGCTGGCCGGGCGCAGCGGCGCCGCCTCAAGATCGGCCGCGATGCTCCGAATCGCCACTCCCGCTCGGGCGGTCGTTTCGGCGAGCCGACCGATGCGCTCGTGCCGCGCGTCACCGGCCAGGACTCGTCCCCCCGCCACTTCGAGAGCGACGGCTTTACCGCCGGGCGCGGCGCAGGCGTCGTAGGTGAACTCACCAGGCCGAATGGCCGCGAAACGCGCGATGAGGGCGTGGGCGGGATCTTGAACGATGAATCCACCCTCCGTGTAACCTGGTAAGCTCGCGGGATGGGGGACGCGGGACGGGGGAGGGGTGGCTCGGATTTCGAGCCCAGCACCGAAAGGCGCCGGCGTCGCTTCAACGCCGGCGCGTCGCAACTCTTTCTCCAGACGTTCGAGACTCCATCGCGCCGGTTGAACGATCAGCGGCGGCCGCGTGTCGTTCCAAGCGACAAGCCGATCAGTCTCTGACTTTCCATAGCGAGAGGTCCAACGCTTGACGATCCAATCGGGATGTGTCGCCGCCCCGTCCCCCGTCTCCCGTCCCCGCTCCCGACGAAGGTGTCGCAACGTTCGGTTTACGTACGCGGTGCTCCCCTCGCCAATCGTCTCTCGGGCGAGTTCGACGGAGGTCGAAACAGCCGCATGCGATGGTACCCGCGTCAACCAGCGCAACTGATACGCGCCGAGGCGCAGCACGTCGTGGAGCCGGGGATCGGCGCGGTCGAGCTGCAGCGCGGTGTCCAGCTCGCGCTGGTGACGCAGCACGCCGGCGGACAGCTCGTAGGCGAGCCGACGATCCCGCTCGGCGAGCCCGTGGAGGTGGCGGTCACGCGCGGCTGCGAGCGGTTTGCCGGAGCGAACTTCGCGGAGAATCTCGAGAGCCGCGCGACGTGCGTCCTTAATCCAGCATCCCCTTGGTCGGAGATGACGGCATCGCGACCTCGCGGCGGGGCATCCGGCCGGCGAGGTAGGCGGCTCGGCCCGCGATCGTCGCGAGACGCATGGCGTGCGCCATCGCCACCGGATCCTGCGCGGCGGCAATGGCGGTGTTCATCAAGATGCCATCCACGCCTTGCTCCATCGTGACGCAAGCGTCGGACGCCGTGCCCACGCCCGCATCGACGATGACCGGCACGTGCAGCCGCCGCTTGATCGTGCGGACGCTGAACGGATTCAGCAGGCCGAGGCCGCTGCCGATCGGGGAGGCGAGCGGCATGACGGCCGCGCAGCCCACATCCTCTAGTCGCAGCGCGGTCACGAGATCTTCGTTCGTGTAGGCCAGCACTTTGAACCCTTCCTGCACCAGGACCTTCGCTGCCTCGAGCAATCCGGCAACGTCGGGGAGCAGCGTCTCCTCGTCGCCGATCACTTCGAGCTTGATGAAGTCGTTGAATCCGGCTTCGCGGGCGAGTCGCGCATAGCGCATGGCATCGGCGGCGGTGTAGCAGCCGGCGGTGTTGGCCAGCAGGAAAAACCGCTTCGGGTCGAGGAAGTGCAGCACGCTCGATTCCTTCGAGCGGTCGAGATTGACGCGGCGTACCGCGACCGTCACGACTTCGGCCCCCGACGCTTCGATCGCGTGCGCCATGGTGTCCATGTCGCGGTACTTGCCGGTTCCGACCATGAGGCGCGATTGGAACGTGCGCCCGCCGATCGTCAGCGGCTCATCGCGAATGGTTTCAACTGCGGTGGTCATCCGCCTCCTACGAAATGCACGACCTCGATGGCGTCGCCGCTCGCAACCGCAACCTCATTGAGGGCGGGCCGGCGCACGATCTTGCGGTTGTGCTCGACCACGACCGCTCTGGGGTCGAGCTCCAGCTCCGCGAGCACCTCGAGCAGCGTGCCGCCCCGAATCTCCTTGTGCTCGCCATTGATTACGACATCCACTCTCGCATCCTCCGTGCAGCGGCGGCAGGCTCGGCATCGTCCCAGAACGCTCGGATCGCCGCGACGCCATACGCTCCGCTATTCCGCGCCGCCCGTACGCGGTCGGCCGTGATGCCGCCAATCGCGATGACGGGAAGCTCACCGGCCGCCGCTACGATCTGCTGCAATTTCGCCAGGCCCAGCGGCGAACGGTCGGGATGCGAAGCCGTAGCGAATACGGGCCCTACAACAAGATAGTCGGCCCCTTCGGTCTTTGCGGCTTCCGCCTCCGCCAAGTCGTGCACCGACTTACCGATCCACCAGAGCGGATTCAGCGCGCGCGCGGCGCTGACGGGCAGGCTGCCATGGCCGAGCTGGACACCGGCAGTGGGAACTGCCAGTGCCACATCGAGACGATCGTTGACAAAGAGAAAGGAGGGAAGGTTGGAAAGTTGGACGGCTAAACCATAATGCTCGAGTCCCGTGAGCTCGCGACCGCGGGCGTGAAACGCGAGCTCGGAACCACCACCCTGAGCCAGCGCGGCGGCGACGGCAGCGACGTCGGGCCGGCGAGCGATGCGCTCGTCCGTGATCGCATGCAGGCGCGCCAACGGCGGTCTCACGTGAACTTGGTGCCCGGCTTGATCCGCGCCCCGTGGAGCCAGTCGTCTGTCGTCATGCGTGCTTTGCCAGCGGGTTGTACTTCGAAGACTTCGACGGTGCCCCCCCCCGTCGCGATCACCAGGGAGCCGTCCGCCGAGAGCACTTCGCCGGGCGCACCGCTT
>Ga0209157_1000172_pt1 | contig 58189 bp, 60 predicted proteins | sample GraSoiAngelo_135_FD_185892 | JGI IMG/M metagenome (GOLD analysis project Ga0209157, IMG submission 185892) | Grasslands soil microbial communities from the Angelo Coastal Reserve, California, USA - 14_0929_05_40cm (SPAdes) (version 2) | ecosystem: Environmental > Terrestrial > Soil > Grasslands ... | reverse complement strand
CGCGTTGCTGACACGCATCGATAATCTGCTTAAAACACAGCCTGGGAGACAACCCGAAAAGATCGACACCAAAGTGCGATTGGCGCTCGCACACATTGGTCTAAACGATACGGTCAAAGCGAAGTCATACTTCGTGGAAGTGTACGCTTTGAATCCCGGCTATGCACTCGATGCGGACCTGTTCTCGCCAAAGGTCGTCGCAGTAGCCTCCGATGCAAAAGCGGAACAATTCAAAGTCCGGTGTTCCACAGCTCAAACAGAGGCCCGCGCGCTCGTGGGCTCTGGTCAGATCCAATCATTCCTCAACCTGCGTCGATCGCTGGGACCAAACTGCGCCGCGCTCGAAGCCCTGAACCCCCAGGCGGCGGAGGTGGCCTATAAGGCGGGAGCGGCCGAATACAAGCGCGGCGACCTTTTGAACGCGCTGTCCAACTTCGAGATGGCCTTAGCGCTCTCGCCCGAACACGAGTTGGCTCGCGAATACGCCGACCTTACCCGGGGCAAAATCCAAGTCGGACAGGATCGATCAGTGGTCGATTGGCAACGCGCTTTCGACGCGCATCGTTTCAAGGAAGCAGCAGCCGGTTATAGCCAGATCGCCGAAGCAAAGGATAACGGAAGCACGACCGCGCTGGCTTATGTAAGGAATGAATACCGGAAAGCCCTATCCGCTCTTGTGGAGGAGTGGAACCGGACCTGTGCCGGGGGTAATAGGGCGGCCATGAGCGCTCTTCGCGGCCGAATTTCCGAGCTGCTGCCCGAACCTTCGTTCGGAGAAGACCTCCGCGCTCAAATGATCTCATGCGACGAAACGAAGAACGCTGATATCAACAGCGTGCCAAAAGGCGACAACGCCGGCGCCTGTCTGACGATGCCGTCGCAGCTTGCGTTGACGCGTCTAAAGGCCCGCGTGGATCCCCCAATCACCGGTGAGCTTCGGCTTTACCTGAAGATCAACCCGCAAGCTGTTGTCCGGGTGAAAGCAAGAATCAACGAAGCCGGGGACGTGACCGTCACCGGAATTCCCGACGGCAATCCGGTACTGAACAGTGCGGTGCGTGGTGCCGTCACACAATGGAAGTTCATCCCGATCCGCGACGACAGCGGCCCGCGCTGTGTCGACACCGAAATCACGTTCGCGCTCAAATTAGGCCAATAGCGCTCTACTGTAGTTTTCAGCAGCCTGTTAGAGGTGGACACCTACCGATCTGCAATCCTGAAGCGAAGACCTTTAAGGTAGGATTCGAGTTCTGCGCGCTCAGCGTTTTTCCTGATAACCACGGATAACTCGGTATCCGGATTGTCGATCACGCTATTGACCTCCCGGATCAAAGCTTCGACGCGGGCAACTTCGGCCTCAACAGCCTCCTCGGCGACTCGAAGGTGCTCGGGCGCAAGCTTCGCCCTCTCCACGTCCAACTGCGCCTTCATCTCCCCGCGGATGCGTTCGACCGCACTAGTGACCTGCCGATCCAGAGCGATTGCCGCTGCCTCGTCGGTCTCCTTCGAAACCTGGGTGTGCTCCTGCAATTCGGAATCGAGTGCCTGAATATCGCTCATTGTCTGATCCAGCAGCTTGGCCAATGCCGCCACCGTTTGACGCAAACGATCCGTGGCGCGTAGCGGCGGCTTCGTACCGACTGTTTCCATAACCGGGGCATTATAACGTAGTGTCGATTGCGCAAACGGGTATTTGGCAACGCCCGGTAAGCGATACGGCTTTTACATTGACCCGGTTCGGCAGCTGGAATATGGTGCTGGGGCGGAAGGAGGAAGGAGATGACCGAGCACAATCCCGGGCGCCGCACCTTTTTAGTGCGCGCACTCGTTGGTACCGGAGCGATGGCAGGCGCGGAACTCGTGCCGGCCCAGAATAACGAAGCGCGGAAGGAGACAAACGCTCAGCTCCATTCGGAAACTGAGCGGCACGGTGTGTTTTTCAACCGCAGCGACGCCGCCATAGTTTCGGCGTTCGCCGAGCGGCTGATGCCCGGTGCACCTGACAAACCGGGCGCGCACGATGCTGGAGTGGTCAATTACATTGATCTTGCGCTCTCTGGCGCCTATGCCGATCTTCAGGATTTCTATCGGCGTGGCCTTGCGCAGCTTGATGCGTATTGCCGCAAGACCTATAACGACACGTTCGTTCGCCTGGATACCGCGCGTCAGGACCAAGTGATCACGGCTCTCGAGCACGGCGAAGCTACAGAGTTCACCTGGCCCACGGCACAGGAGTTTTTCAATACGATCCGCACGCACACGATGGAAGGCATGTTTGCTGACCCGATCTATGGCGGCAACAAGGATTTTGCCGGGTGGCGGCTGGTGGGTTTTCCAGGCGCACAGCCGATTTTTACCAGAACCGACATGGAGAGCAGACAAGCGTTCAAGCGTGCGCCAATCACTGGCCTATAGACGGAGGCACGAGCTATGGCAATGGAAAAAACTGATGTCGTTATCGTCGGTATGGGCGCCGTAGGCGGAATACTTGCTGCCGAGCTTGCTAAAGCAGGCCTGAAAGTCGTTGGCCTGGAACGAGGCCCACGCCTGACTACCGCTGATTTCAGTGGACAGGACGAATTGCGATACTTCCAGCGGCAAGATCTGCGTCCAAACGCGAAACGTCAACCAGTGACCTGGCGGCCAAACGCGAATATGCCCGCGAAACCGTTGCCGATTCTGAATTACGGCAACCAGGCAGGGGGCGGCACGGTACATTATGGCGCCGTGTCGTGGCGGTTTCACGAAGACGACTTCCGCGTGCGGTCGCACACGATTGAACGTTACGGAGTGCCGGCGATTCCCAAAGAGTCCTCTCTCGCCGACTGGCCCTTGACTTACGCCGATCTGGAACCCTTCTACGATCGTGCGGAATACGAGCTCGGCGTGTCCGGGAAAGCCGGAAACCTTCAGGGACGCAAGATCGAAGGCGGCAACATGTTCGAAGCGCCGCGCCGCCGCGAATATCCGCTGCCGCCGCTCGTGGCGGATCAGTCGGGCGTGATCTTCGAAGAGGGAGCTCGCAAGCTGGGTTATCATCCGTTTTCGACGCCGCGCGCGATCCTCTCGCAATCGTACGGAGGGCGGGCGAGCTGCACCTATTGCGGTTTCTGCCAGGCGTTCGGCTGCCACGTCGGCGCAAAATCCAGCATTCTCGTTACAAAACTTCCTGAGGCCGATGCCACCGGCAACTTCAAATTGCTGACCGGTACCATGTGCTTCCGCCTAAATAGTGACAACAGCGGGCGTGTGATCGGCGTTTCGTACTACGGACCGGATGGTTCCAGCAACACGATCGAGGCGGAACTCGTTATCCTTGCGCCTTTCATTTACGACAACACGCGGTTGCTGCTGCTTTCAAAAACCCGGAAATTCCCAAATGGTCTGGCCAACTCGAGCGGTCAAGTCGGCAAGCATCTCATGGCTCACATCACTCCCAGAGTGTTCGCCACGTTCGACGACCGGTTTGTCAACATCTACATGGGCCCCAGCGCCCAGAAGCATAGCCTCGATGACTTCAACGCCGACAACTTCGACCATAGCGGCCTGAACTTCATCCGCGGAGCCCAGATTTCGGTCTCGCCCGCCGACCTGGAGGCCGGTCCGATTGGCGCCGCCATGAGCATCAACCCGCCGCCTGGAATCCCGCGATGGGGCGCTGACTACCGCGACTTCCTCGCGAAATACTTTACGCGGTACGCTGCCGTGGTCGCGCAAACGGAGAACCTGCCCTATGCCGACCAGACCATCGATCTCGATCCGAACGTGCACGATCAGTGGGGTTTGCCCGCGCCGCGCCTGACCTATGACTGGCGCCGGCCCAACGAGCTTGCGCGGATCGAGTTCATGCTGCTGAAATTAGAAGAGCTGGCCAAAGCCATGGGTGCGACACGAGTCTGGCGTTCGCCCATGGGCGCCGGAGCTCCCGGTGCGCACCACGAGGGCGGCACACGCATGGGCGATAATCCAAAGACGTCGGTCGTAAACCGCTACGGACAAAGTTGGGACATTCCGAATCTGTTCATCATCGGCAGCTCGACATTTCCAACGATGAGCGGCTTCAACCCAACGTTGACCATTCAAGCGCTCGCTTATATGAGCGCCGACGCGATCGTGAATCGGTACAAGAAAGGCCCCGGCAGACTCGTGTAGGTCATTTCGCCGCAGCGAGTTGCTGGAGGACCGTATCGATAGGTGGGCGGTCGTTGGCTTCCGCTCCAACGTATCTCCAAACAATCTTGCCTTCCTTGTTCACAATGAACATTGAAGGTCGAGCGATGCCTTCGGTCGGATGGAGCACCCCGTACTGCCGGATGAAATTTTTGTAGATATCGGAAAGGATCGGATATGTCAGGCTCAACTCGGTCGCTACCTTTTGACCATCGGCTGGGGTATCTGCACTCACTGCGACCATCTCCGCCCCGAGGCTTTTAATCTTCTGATAATTTTTTTGCAGCTCACCGAGCTGCGCTCGGCAGAACCCTCAAGCCTGGGTCCGGTAAAAGACGACCAGAACGTTCTTTTTGCCCTTAAACGAATTCAGGTTGATCGTCGTGCCCTGGATCGAAAAACCGGAAATATTTGGAGCCACGCCTTGAACCTGCATCGCCAGAAGCAAGCCAACAATGAGTGATTTCATAGGTACACATCCTACCGGAAGTCACCGGCACTTAAAAATTGCTATTTTTGAAGTGCCTTTTGCGCTTCCTTATGGTTAAGAACTTTGAATTGGCCAACCGGCAAATCCCCAAGCGAAAGATCCCCGATGCGAATCCTGACCAGTTTGAGAACGGCATGGCCAATGGCGTCACACATGCGCCGGACCTGACGATTCTTCCCTTCAGTTATGGTTAGCTCGAACCAGGTGTGTTTGTCGCTGATACGGACCTCACGAACAATGGCTCGTCCACTCGTCTCGCCACGGCCAATATCAAGGCCATAAGCAAGATCGAAGTAATCGCTGGCAGCGAACACACCCGCGGCTTTTACATAGTAGGTCTTGGGTATCTTCGATTCCGGTTGAAGCAGGGCCTCGCCGTATTGGGTGTCGTTGGTCAGAATCAGAAGCCCGGAGGTATCCATATCCAGACGGCCGACCGGGAATACCCAGCGATCCAGCTTTTTGATGTAATCGTAAACCGTCGGGCGATTTCGGTTATCGCCGAATGAAGTAACCACTCCCCCAGGCTTGTTCAAAGCAACGTAAATTTTTTTCTCTTCGCGAATCTTGAGCCCGTCAAGGTGAACGACGTCCTTTACCGTTTCCACCCAATGATCCGGATTTCGGATCACGCGCCCGTTAACCTTGACACGGCCTTCCTCGATCCATTCGCGCGTGGTCGTGCGCGAAGCGATGCCCGCTTTGGATAGAATTCGATCCAAAGTGGCGTGTGCCTTTTTCATGGAACAATGCCGATGATGGAGAGCATATGGCCCATTTTCTTGCCATCCCGCCGGTAAGAGTGAAGCAGATCTTCGCGGCATCGAGTGCACAACGATGAAACTTCGATTCCCTCCTCACGTAGCCCTGAATTTATGAGCTGTCGCCGGTTGCCCTCGCCGAGATTCAGATGTGGTTTCATCCATTCCGGTTTGTATTCAAACAAAGCCGGATCGGCTATGGCATCGAGGACCTCCAGGCCGATTTCGTAGCAACACACTCCGATATGGGGACCGACCGCGGCGACCAGGTCCTGCGGCTCGAGTGCGAATTGCACGCGCAGTCTTGCGACCGTTGATTCAACGATACGTGCCGCAGTGCCCCGCCAGCCTGCGTGAACGGCTGCGACAGCCCTTCCGTGAGAGTCCGCGATGAGAATCGGCACACAGTCCGCAGTCTGAACACCCAGTACAGCGCCCGTCAGGGCTGTTACAGCCGCATCACCCTCGACGGCATCGGTTGCGGCGGATGTGTCTCGTATATCGACAACCCTACTCGAGTGGACCTGTCGCAATTTCATAATTGGCCAGCCAGGCGCGCCAACAGAGGCGAGGAACCGGACGCGGTTCATTTGCACGATGGGATTGGGAGATGAATACGGCCCCAGGCTCAGGTCCCCTTGATCGCTCCGCCGGGTCGAAAACGCATGAATGATGCCTGGCACCCGGCCGAGCAATTCCGATTGAAGGAACGTTATTTGATCCCGCCGTTTTATCTGTAACATAGAAGTTGATGATTACCGGCATCGGCGTCGACGTTATTCAAAACGACCGCCTTCGCGATTCCGTTCAGCGGTTTGGTGACCGGTTCCTTAATCGAATATATACGGAAGGTGAGATCGCCTATTGCAAGAAATGTGCGAACCCAGAGATCCACTACGCTGCCCGCTTTGCGGCAAAGGAAGCTGCTTTCAAAGCCCTCGGCACCGGTTGGGCCCAGGGAGTGAAGTGGATAGACATTGAAGTCGAGCGCCTGCCTTCAGGAAAACCCGAACTCCGTTTGCACGGCGAAGCTCTCTCCAAAGCCACCGCCATGGGCGCAACGAGATTCTTCGTCTCGCTCACGCACGATCAATTGGTTTCATGCGCCGTCGTCGTACTCGAGACTTGATCGCCGAGAAAAATCATTTTCCTCCGCAAAGAAAACTTGTTCAATCGATTAAGCTGGTCCTGCAGGCATGAGGAGACGAATATGACCGGACCATTGTGGCAAGCTAGCGCGATCGAGGTCGCTGCTGGTATACGCAAGAAGCAATTTTCGTGTTCGGAGGTGATGACGTCGGTCGTAGAGCGTATTCGTGCGCTCAACCCGAAACTGAACGCGATCATCATGGACCTTACGGATCAAGCTCTGGCTGAAGCGGCCGCTGCCGATCGCGCGTTGAAGGATCTTGCCGCACCTGGACCGCTGTTCGGTGTTCCGGTGACGATCAAGGTGAATATCGACGTTGAGGGACAGGCGACAACGAACGGAGTGCCAGCATTCGCCAACCTCATTGCGCCCGGCGACTCGCCGCTTGTACGCAATCTGCGCCGGGCTGGTGCGATCATCGTGGGCCGCACCAACACGCCCGAACTCTCGATGCGAGTGACGACGGTGAACCCGTTGCACGGCCGCACGCGGAATCCTTGGCATCCCGACGCTTCCCCGGGCGGATCCTCAGGCGGTGCCGGAGCCGCCGCAGCCGCGGGCTTCGGCCCGATCCATCACGGCAATGATATCGGTGGCTCGTTGCGGTTCCCGGCTTTCGCCAACGGCGTCACAACGCTCAAGCCCACGCCGGGCCGGATCCCTGCGTTCAATCCTTCGGCCGCCGTCGAGCGCGGCTTTCTTGCCCAGCTCACGTCGGTACAAGGGGCGATTGCCCGTACCGTGGAAGATGTGCGTCTCGCAACGCGCGTCATGGCGGCCGGCGATCCGCGCGATCCATTGTGGGTACCCGTGCCATTCGACGGCGAGCCTCTGGCGAAACCGATCAGCGTTGCGGTCACACGCAACAGTCACGGATATCCAATCCACCCTCGCATTAGCGGTCTAATCGACCGGACTGCGGCTTATTTAAGCGATGCGGGATACGAGGTGGTGGAGACTGAACCGCCATCCATCATGGAGCCGGCGCGCGGATGGTTAACTGTACTGCTCACCGAGCTCAAGGGAACGCTTGGTCCAACCGTCGAACAGTTTGCAACCAACGAGGTGCGCCAGATTTTTGCCTGGTACTATGAACTCGGAACGATTCTCGATCTTGATGGCTATCGGACGGGACTTGCGGACCGAACGCGGATAATGCGCGCGTGGAACGTGTTCTTCGATGCCTATCCGCTCGTGCTGACGCCCTTCCTCATGCGGCCGGCCTATCCGTGGAACTATGACGCACAAGGACGGACGCAGACGAAAGATTTGTTCGATGCATCGATCTACAGTTACGGTGTGAACTATCTCGGGCTGCCGGCCGGTGTTGTGCCTATAGACCTCGTCGAAGATCTGCCTGCCGGCGTTCAGCTTGTAGCACGCCGCTTCCGCGAGGACGTGATCCTCGATGCCATGGCGGCCATTGAACAAAGAGCCGGCCATCTCATCAACCGCCTCTGGGCGCGCGGCTGATCCCTTCTTCCAGCAGTCGTGCTAGCATTAGTGCAACGAAAGCGGAAACACAGCTCAGGGAAAACATTATGCGTAATTCAAAATGGAATATCACTTTTGCGCTTGTTGCCTTGTCCTTCATGAACGCTGCCGATGCCCAGACTGTGCGGCCAGCGCCGGATTCGATCGAAGGACATCTTGCGGCCGGCAAGAACGCCTCGGGAGGGCGCGACGACACCCCTGATTTCTACGGCCTGGTCACCGCACTTTGTGTGGCGCCGCTGAACGCTCCTGCTCGGCCAGACGCTCCAGCGCCCAGGGAGAACCCCAATCGGAGAAGCACATATCTCGAGCCGAAAAAGGCTTTTGACGATTTGTATTGGATGGGCACGCCTTCCCGTTCTACTTGGGCACTGACCACCAGCGATGGAATCATTCTCTACGATACGCAGGGCGTTTATGACGCGGAGGATGTCATTGTCGGCGGCCTCAAAAAGCTTGGGCTCGATCCGGCCAAAGTGAAATACGTCCTTATTTCTCATGCCCATCAAAACGAAGTCGGCGGCGCGAAGCTGATGCAGGAACGCTATGGCGCGCATATTGTCATGGGAGCGGGAGATTGGAATATGGTCGACGAATCCGTCAATGGCTTTCCGAAGGGAAAGCCGAAGCGCGACATTGTCGCCACCGACGGCATGAAGATCACGCTCGGCGGCCGAACGGTGACTATTTATTTGTTGCCAGGCCACACCCCCGGGACGATTGGCGGAATCTTCCAGGTGCATGACAACGGCAAGCCGCTGACGGTTGCCTACTCAGGTGGTACCGAATTCAACTTCGTGAACGACGTGCCGCATTTCGACACCTATCTCGCTTCAGTGCGGAAATTTGCAGCCATCGCGGCCACCACCGGCGCCACCATCATCATGGGAAACCAGTCTCAGTTCGATAATGCAGCTTGGAAGCTCAGGATGTTAGCCGATCGGCGGCCCGGCGAGGCACATCCCTTTGACGTCGGCGCCACTGCGGTGGCGCGCTATTTCAAAATCGAAGATGAATGCGCGCAAGCGGTGCGCCTCAAGCTACTCGCCAAGTAAATTATTGCGGCAGCGCGAATACATAGATTGCATTGTTACCGCCGGCCATATCCGCTTCAGGCGTCATACTCACCTGCGTTCCCGCCACGGCCCCGCCGCCGGCGGCAATGGCAATATATTGCCGCCCGTTGATCGAATAAGTGATGGCGCCGCCGATCGTCTGCGAGGGAAGGCGCGTCTGCCAAATGAGCTGGCCGGTGTCGGCATCGAGCGCGCGCAAGTAATGATCCAAGCCACCATTGAATAGCAGGCCGCTGCCCGTCGCCAGCACTGGCGAGTAATTCGCGACGCGCGTTTCCCAACTCCACACGGTTTTACCGCTCTCTACTGAAATCGCGTCGATGCGACCAACCTTGTCTTTGCCCGGCGGAAAATGAGCGACATTGGTCGTGTTGTAGACAAACTCGGGCTTGGCTTCGCGATCGGTGCGCGCCGTCTCGTCAATGCAAGCATTGGAAAGCGGCATGAACATCATATTGGTCTTGGGATTGTAGGCGCCCATCGGCCAATCCTTACCGCCCGTAAAGGTTGGGCAGATCCGGTAAGTCTTGTTGACGTCGGAAATGACCGACGCCTCGTTCACGCTGACCAATCCTTTTCCATCGATCTTCGAGATAAGGTTCTGCTCGACGGTCTGTTTTGCCCATAAGAATTCGCCGGTCCCCGCATCGAAGCTCCAGGCGATGCCGGTCTTGCAGGGAATGCCGGTCAAAGTCTTGCGCGGACCCCGCCGCGCGTTTGGATTGGTGGCCAACATACCGGGGGCGTTCGCGTCAGGATTGACCGGAGAGTTGATGACCATCATTTCGAACGTGCATTCCTGGTCCCAATTATCGCGCGGCAAGGTCTGGTGCTTCCAGACGACTTCTCCCGTCTTCGGCTTGATCGCAAAGCGTGTGTTGGTGCCCGCCATAGTCCCACCGATTGTTCCGCGTTGTGCCTCGGAAGCGGGACCGGCCCCGCTCGATCCGTAATAGACGAGGTCCAGCTCGGGATCGTAAGTGAGAAGGCCCCAAACGCCGGTCATCCAGCGTTTGTCAAACGGAGCGCCTCCCCAGGTATCGTACCCGGGCTGGCCGGCACGCGGGATCATCTCGTTGCGCCAGACCTCCTCGCCGTCGCTCACATTGTGGCCGGTCACGTAGCAGCCGAAGCCGGCCACCTGGCAGGTGCTGCCCGCGACGACTAGGCCGTTCATGACGATGGGACCGCTGGAATTCTGGACGAACAGGTTGCCGCCGCGATTGCTCTGCCACACCCGGCGGCCCGTGCGAGCGTCCAGCCCTACGATGAAATTGTTCCAGGTGGCGAAAATGACTTTGTCGCCATACAGCGAGATGGAGCGCTTGCGCTGCCCATGGATCGCTGGGAACTCTTCCCGCGCCGGCAATGGATGCCGGTATTCCCAGAACAGTTCGCCGGTGCCGGCATCGATCGCTTGTATGATGTCCCCCGGATTGCCCAAATACATGACTCCGTCGTGAACAATGGGTGTGATCTCATTCAGACCGGGAGCCATCATGCGTGACCACACCAATTGCAGATTCTTGACATTGCCCTTGTTGATCTGCTCGAGCGGACTGTAGCCCCAGCCCTGATAATTACCGCGGTACAACAGCCAATCCTCGGGCTTGGGAGATCGCAACATCGCATCGGTGACGGGCACGAAATTCGGAACCGTCTTTTGCGGTGGGGCTGCGTCCTGCGCGGGAGCCTGGGCATGTCCTCGCGCGCCTACAACCCACAACAAGGCAGCACTTAACAGCAAATGCCTAATCGCATATCTCATCGCACTTCCCTCTCTCGGTTTCAAACTGAATGACGATAGTTATAAGACTTTAACGCACTCCGCCGGAACGTTCAATTCGGAATGAACATATTGAAAATTGCAGATTCGAAATTCGAGATTGCAGATTTGTTCATACCCTCAGCGGCGTGGAAGGGAGGTGCGATCGTACCTCGCATCGCCTTCAGTCTGACTCAAAACCAAATGCGTCACTGTTTCGACTCCTCTGCCGGATTTACGTTACCAAATGGCGCCGTCCGAGCACCGGATGCGGCATGGGTTCTGCGCGAGAAGTGGGATGCGCTGACGAAAGAAGAACGTATGAAGTTCGCACCCGTGGTCCCGAATTTCGTCATTGAGAACCGTTCACAAAGCGAAACGGTCCGGCAGCAAAAGTCAAAGATGGAGGAATATCTGGCGGCTGGCGTTCAGCTTGGCTGGCTCATCGACCCGTTTGACCGTAAGGTGCATATCTATCGGCAAAGCGAGCAGCCAAAGGTTCTTGAGGATCCAGCGTCGGTCAGCGGAGATCCGGAACTCCCCGGATTCGTGCTCGATCTTACGCAGGTGTGGTGAATTGCAAAGCCTCCTCGTCTGTTTAAACCCAAAGTGCAGCACTCTGGTAAGGAGGCGTGCTCTTGATTATTTCTAATTTCCGCCGTCGATGCATCCGCTCTGCCCCCCAGTATTTGGATAGCCGGTCCTCGCATGGAAGGCATTGTTCGACCAGTTGCCCTGAATCTTCCACTGGGAGTTGTTCGAAAAAGTCAGCAAGGACTTTCCAAAACTACCACCAGCGGGCCAACGCGAGGTTTAGAAGAAGCACGAAATCCAGAGCGGCGGCTGCGACAATTCGGAAATCAATGGCACGTCTCGCCGGGAAGATGTTGGCTTTATTCCAGTAGAGTTGCTCGTTGTTGCTGAGGATCAGATATTCCGCAGCCATTCGATCGTAGCTTGGGGCAAAGACCGACAACTGCAAGCAGCCTGCAGCGGCGCGGCGGCCTTTGCGGTATATCTCGGTTTGAGAGTTGCGGCAGATGCGGTAGGTCCCGAGCTTACCCACATGGTGGAAGTAGTCTTTCTCGAGGAATTCCTGCAACGCCCTTAGCGGGAGAATCTCACACAGCAGTTGTTTGCTTTTGGCCTCGGGAGTAACCGGCTCGGGCTGAACGCCCATCAGCCGCCTCTGACGGCCGGGATCAGCAGGATGTCCGCCTTGGAATCAAACTTACTGATGAACGTATTCCTGCCGTCGGTGATGTTTACAGCGAAGTACCCTTGCCGCATCTTGGACTGGAACTCGACTTCAATTTCGGCCAAGCGTTGAGGACTAATGGTTTCGGTTTCCCATTCGGCTAAAGTCTCGTCGCCCGCGGCGCACATCATGCGCAATTTTCTGACAGTCATGCTTGCTTTCTCCCGTGGGATTGCACCCTGAAAATCCGTGTTTACCGTTTTTCACTCCCTCTATAGATTTCGTCAACTCCACGGAGACGTCCCGTGGAGTCGGCCGAAAGCGGGAGTGAGAAGTATTGTGCGTCCCAAGGCAGTTCTTGAGAATGGTACGAATGAATTAGGACAAAGGTTCTAGCACCGCTGTCTCATATAGTAAGAACCAGATCCTGCACGGCGCCGAAGGTGAGGTCGCGCCTTTAACGCGTTACAGGTGTGAACGAATTGGAATCGAGCGTATTCCCCTCCTTGCGGTGATGCAAGGAGGGGAATAACGCACCAGCGTCATTCGTTCACACATCTTCATAGACCGCCCCTACAGTTTCAGGAGTCCGGAAGTTTACCGGATCAATTCGACGTAACCAATCCGGCCCGAAGTGTTGCCGGTCCACCAGATGCGATTTGAATTCGTCGGATCGATCTCGATTCTGCGGTGATCCTCTTCCGCGTTAGCCAACGCGAATTCCGTAAAGGCCCGAGTCGCGGGATCGAAACGGGCGATCTGATCAGCGTGCTGCTGGCTGAACCAGATCACTTTGCTCTTCGGATCGCCTTGAACGGAATACACGCCGGAGTCTTCGGTTGGCGGATCGAAGATCGTCATCTGGTTGGTCTTGTAATCCACCTTCATTAACTTTCCGGGAACGTGGAGTCCGACCCAGATGTTGCCTTCGGAATCCGATCCCATCTTTCGCGTGACCGCTCCCTTGACCGGAATCGGGAATTCATCGATCTTGCCCGTCGCGGGATCGACGCGGCCGAGTTGATTGAAGGTATTTTCCACGAACCACACTTTGCCGTCACCGGCGACGGCCATCCCGTAGGGGGTTGCGTTCTTCCTCGCCTGCACGCCGGCGGGAACCTCCCACACATCGATCTTTTTGGTAGTTGGATCCAGGCGGATGATCTGATTGCTTCCGATGTTACAGAGCCACACGGTTCCGTTCGGATGGACTCGCATCGTATTTCCAGTCGCGTTGCCATACTTGAGCTTCGGTAGCGGGAACACGTTGAACGTTTCCGAAACTGTGTCGTAGTACAGAAAACGACGATTGGGCCCGCCATCGACGAACCACAGTTTATTGTCTAGGCCTCTAACAATTCCATTCAAGCGAACTTTTTTGGTGGCTCCTGCAGGCGGATCGAATTCCGTATACGTGAACGTCTTCGTGTCGAACCGTCCCAAACGGCCGCCAGTACGCTGAGTTACCCACCCGTTTCCCTGGTTATCAACCGTGATCTCGTGCGGCTCGACATTGGTCTTGGGCAACTCAAATTCAACCGCAACGTACTTTGTCGCGGCACCGGTCACCAGTGTCCTGGACAAGCGACTATTCGGGTCGACGGTCTGCCTGCCCCGACCGCGTGCATTGGCATCGGAGAAGTTGGTGAGGAGATAATCCAGCAGGACATTTACTTCTTCGCTTGTCAGTTCACGAGCAATTTCCGAGCCCCGCGCATACTCTTGCATATCGTCGATGATATCCAGCCAGTGAGCGCGGTCGTAGCGGGCGTTGGCGATGCGCGCAGCATCGTGGCACGCCGTGCATTTTCCGGTGACCAACTGCTTTCCGTTTCCATCGGGCAGCTTCAATGGTGCGGTGCCGGCTGCTTCGCCTCCGCCTTGACCCGGCGGGCGGCCCGGCCAGGCATTAGGCAAACGTGGTGCGCGCTTGTCGCTCAGTGCGACATCTATACTTGTCGAACGGCCGGCGGCAACATCCTTCGGCGCGGACAGCGCGCTCTGGTATTCGCCTCCTACTCCCTGAACCACATATTTTCCCGGTGGCACATTGGCCGTGTAGCGGCCCTGCGCCTGGCTGACCACCATGAACGTTAAGCGCCGCTCCGCGTTCTTCATCTTCACAAAGGCTCCGGCGACGGGCGCGCCGGCGTTGTCTTTCACCACGCCTTCGAGGACACCCGTGTTATCCGCTGCGCGAATGGAAACGGCAGCGATCATGGCCATCATCGCCAACACCATAACGATCTTCCGATTCAGTCTTTGAGACATGAGAGTTTTCTCCAAAAGAAGTTGCGCCGAAGCATAGCATTACATTTGCACCCGTACAAGTTTGAGGCCCCGCCGCCGCCGCCATTTATCGTCAATTTCGTGAGACATTTTTTTGTCATTCGCGCTCCCAGTGTGAGGTTCCCGCGAGTCATTTCTTTGACTTACATTTTGGTTCCGTGTTTGCTAGGTTTCGCTTCAGATTGGATTTGTTTACCAGGGAGGGTAATCAATGCATTTCTCGCGGACTTTCGGAATCATACTATCGATATTTTTGTTGGGGGCTGTCGCAGGATATTCGGAGACAGGCACTCCATCCATCACGACAAACGACGCGACGGCGGTAACCGCCAGTTCCGCCGAGTTGCACGGAACAATCAATATGGGCGGTAACGCTGGCGCGGAGTGGTTTGAATGGGGAACAACAAGTTCTCTCGGCAAGCGAACCGATCCACAGGTCTTTGCGGTGGGAACCACCTCGGTTACGCTCGTGACATCTATAAGAGATCTAGCGCCGCACACGACCTTTTATTTCCGGGCTGTTCTTTATCAGGGGGTGGCCGGAGCGCCCGTTATCAACGGCGAGATCAAGACATTTACGACGGCAGGCGACGCCGTGCCGACAACGAATGTGCCGGCAGCGAATGTGGTCGCGACAACCGGCGACGCCACTGCGGTGACATCCAGCGGAGCGACCCTGAATGGAAGCATTAACCCGGGTAGCGGTTCGGTCATGGTGTGGTTCGACTGGGGAACATCGACGTCGCTTGGAAGCCGCACGGAAGCACAGACCATCCCAGGTGGAACCACAACTGTCGCGGTGACATTCTCCCTGTCGAAGCTTCAGCCCCACACTGTTTATTACTTTCGTTTAGATGCGTATCGTTCAGGAGGCGTTCACTCGCTCGGTGACATCAAGACGTTCACGACCTCCGACGCGCCAGCCGAAGCTCCGATGACAGTCACCACCGGTGACGCGTCCGCAATCACATTCAATTCTGCTACTTTGAATGGAAAGATTACGGCAGGCGGAAGTCCGTTTGGAGCGTGGTTTGAATATGGAACGACTCCATCGCTGGGGAAACGGACAGAAATCCACACGTTTAGCGACAACACGACAAGTGCAAATCTCACTCAAACCCTCAACGATCTTCATTCGAACATGACGTACTACTTCCGCGCCGTGGGTTACCGCCGGGGTGCGAATGTGCTGGGCGATATCTCAACTTTCACGACGCGCGTGGCTACAACGCGGCCAGAGACCAGCGAAGTGGAACGCGGCGAAGTCAAATCCGGGTATCTGGTGATTACGCCCGACGGATCATCGGATGCGCCGACTGTGACATTCACATACGGAACGATCAGTCAAGGTGCTGTGCAGTCGCAAGCGGGATTCGTTCCGGCGACAATGGCGACCGACGCTTCTATGTTCGTCGAAGTAATTCCGAGTATAGGCCGCAACATCGGTGTGGCGATTGTGAACCCCGCCAGCAACGTTAATGCGGTAACGCTGACGTTGCGAGACGAGAACGGATTTATTTTGGGATCGCCAAAGAATATATCCGTTGCAGCCCATCAGCAAGTGGCCAAGTTTGTTAATGAGTTGTTCGGAGCTGATGTTATATCCAACGGCTTCCGTGGCAGCTTGCGGATGCAAAGCGCCTCTCCGTTTGCGGTAATGGGACTGCGTTTCGCGGGAGCCGTCTTCAGCGCGCTGCCAGTAGCAGTGAACACGGGAATTTCGGGCGTTCCATCGACAACACTCGCAGCGGGACCTACAGCGAATTCTCCTGCAGCGGGAACCGTGGGAGGCACAACAGCAGTGCTCATCCCGGAATTTGCTATTGCCGGGGGTTGGGCAACCCAGGTCGCTTTAGTGAACAATAGCAACGCCACGCTGGCAGGCCGCATCGATGTTTTCGATACGTCAGGCCGGCCAATGCCGGTCAAAATGAATGGCGAGATCCGAAGCACATTCACTTACTCGATTCCTGTTGGCGGAACGTTCATCCTATCCCCCAGAGACTTGAACGGACAATCTCCGCTATAGAGCAGTGAATTTCAAATCCGAAATCCGAGATCGCAAATTGGACTGTGGCAGGTGCAGGCCGGTCCTCTCAGAAATTTCGGATTTCGGATTTGAAATGCTGGGTGGCTATTCTTTTTTTGTGGCTTTGAGTTCAGCTCGCAAGCATTCGGACTGTCCGACGCACGCGCTCGATAATCTCTTTATAGTTGCGATCTTCTTTGGCGCCTCCGGCCTGCAGAGGCGGACCCAGACGAATTTTGAATTTGAACGGCGGCTCTCCAACGAGAGCACGAGCGACAGCCTTCAGCATGTCCGGCGGTCCCCAGTGATAGGGTAAGCCTTCGATGAAGAACGGCACGATGGCCGCTCCTGTTTCGAGGGCTGCAACAGCGGCACTCGTGTGCCAGGGCTTGGTCATGTGCTTTTCAAAATCAAAATCGGCCTCACCTACCGGAAAGATTCCCAGGATCGGTTGGCGGCGTTGAAACGCTGAGGGATTCCGCAGAAATTCGCCCATCGTTTTCGTCGTCATGCCTTTTTGGATGGGCAAGATCACGCCGTCGGTCTTGCCCAAAAGACGGACGAAGTGTTGGAGCATCCAGCCGGGCGGATCAGCGATCGAGACCCATTTGGCCGGAACGCCCCGCTCAACCAGTATCTTCAAGCCCAGAAGCATCCCATCCATGGACGTTTTGTTGATGTGATTGCCCGCCAGGATGACCGGACCCGTTTCCGGCAAATACTCGAGGCCTGTAATTTCCACACAGCGATCCAAAGCCATCTGATAGAGACCGCTAGACACAATGGTGGGCCAGCGCTGCGCCCATAGCTGGCGCGGGTTCGGGCGCAATGCGAGGTAGAGGAAACTGACCGGAGGTAGCGCAAGCAGGCTGAACAGCATCGCGTTCCGGGCGGTATTTTGTCTTGTCAGCACCCTTTCGATATGCGCGATGCCGCGGCCGATGAGCGCTCCGGCGTGTCTGGCGGAATGCAGACCAACCGCCCCGTCGACGCCTGGCCGGCTCTGGATCTCGGATCGGATACAGTCATCAGTCATACTGGAGGTATTTTGACTCGCCGATGTCCATAAGGGAAGCGGCGCTCTCGGGGCGAGGTGAAAAACCAGTGAAGTCAAGCTGTTAACAGACGGATCGGTCTCAACGCCCCGACTGACGAACGTGATGCTTGTACTGGCCGTCGTGTTTGGGTCGCATCGTCCCGGCGCTGCGGTATATGTTTTAGAGCTTATCCGAAAACGTCGTTCGCCTTCGCCGCTGAGATTGCTGAAAAAGTTCACCGCCTTACGTTGGCCGCGAAGATGCCAGATCAGGATCTCGCTGTCGATGTAGGTCCGCATGGATCAGCGATGATGGCGGCCGAAAGTTTTGCGGAAAGCTTCCCTCGCCTTGGCTACAGTCCGAGTTGTGCCTTCTTTTCTCTTCCAGGAGCCAAACGTTTCCGACCATACGTCGGACTGTTCTTTCAAGGCGAGCTTGTTGCGCAAGATCGTTTCGTTCGCGCGATTTGTACTCATTCGATCAGCGAGGCGTACTTATCGAGCAGCGGCAGAACAGTGTCTCGTTGGTCGGCCGGCAGCATAAACACCGCACGTTCAACTCCCGCTTTTCGAAGCTCATCAAGGGTCGCAGGCTGAGGATTCGCTCCGAACACAGTGATCGAGACAGATTTCGGATCACGGCCCGCTGCTTCAGCCTGCCTCCGCAGATCTCTGATCTTCTGGGTGATGTCAATCTTCCGGTATCCGAGCGGTAACCACCCGTTCGAGAACTCAATCACCCTGTTGAACGTAGTTGGACCATCGCCGCCCATCAAGATTGGCGGATGCGGTTTCTGTACGGGCTTCGGGTAAGACCAAATCTTATCGAAGTTCACGAACTCGCCGTGAAACTCGGCCTCTTCCTTGGTCCATATTTCCTTCATCGCCAGCACTCGCTCACGCAGCACCCGCCATCGCTTTTTGAAAATGGTGCCGTGATTCTCCATTTCATCTGCATTCCAGCCGCCGCCGATGCCGAAGATGAACCGGCCGCCCGAAAGCATGTCGAGACTGGCCACTTCTTTTGCAGTGATGATCGGGTCACGTTGGATGATGAGACAAATGCCCGTGGCAACGCGAAGTTTCTTTGTCGCGATCGCCGCTGCAGTCAAAGCTAGAAACGGATCGTGCGTGTGCCAGTATTCCTTCGGGAGATCTCCTCCGCCGGGATAAGGGCTGCGGCGGCTTGCCGGAATATGAGTGTGCTCCGGCAACCATAACGATTCATACCCGCGTTGTTCGAGATCACGAGCCAATTCATCCGGACGAATAGCATAGTCGGTTGCAAATATTGCTGCGCCGATGAGCATGAGTTCCGTTCCTCCTCAGTACGATGATGCATTTCAGTGTACAGAGTACAACGTCGAACTATAATGCCGGACAACGTTCATGGCTATTACAATCCCGCAAACACTCGGCAGCTTTCAGGTGCTCTCCATAGTGGGTAAAATGGACGCGGACGGCAACGAAACCTCCGGCGTGGCCAGCGTGCCGCATCAGGTTCCGGTGAGCACCTACACCGGTTGGAATACGGTCGCCCGCGGCTTTTACAAGGGCCACGTTCGCGTCAACACCGGCAGCTTCATCCCCTGTGCCAAGACCAAAGCGGAGCGAATCGCTGCCGGCGGCCCGCGGTGCCGTTGCTTGAAGAGCGCTACGGCACTCACGAAAAGTATGTCGACTTGGTACGTGCTGCCGCCGAACGCATGGTGTGCCTACGCTTCCTTTTGCAGGACGACGCCGGCCGGATGATGTCTTACTGGCGTGCTGGCCTCAAATCTGTAAGAATGCGTCATCGATTTCCATCGGCTGTTGGTGCGAAGTGAAAAGGAGGAACGTATATGCGTAAGCTGACGATTGTGGTGGCCCTGGTGTTTGCCTGCGGCCTGTTATGGGGAGCTGCGGCGCCCCAGCAGAAAGGCGGAGAAGACGAAACCGGTCCTTACGAGGTTGTTCCGAATTGGCCGCAGCAACTCGCTCGTTCCGGCTACGCGCTGGGTTCGCAGGGCGGTGTCTTCGCGGAAACTCCCAATCGAATCATTCTGGTGAATCGCGGTGAAATCAAGCTGCCGGAAAAGCTTCCCAATGATTACAACGGCGCTTACGGTTCCATCGGTTCGGCGCTGACGCCGAAACCGGAAATGCGGAATTGCATCATTATCGTGGACGCGGCGGGGAAGATGATCGAGTCCTGGACGCAGTGGGATCATCTGTTCCAAGGCGGACGCGGTCCTCACAAGGTCAAAATCAGTCCGTACGACCCGGAACGGCACGTCTGGGTGATCGACGATATGCGGCAGCAAGTCTTCAAGTTCACACACGACGGCAAGCGGCTCGTCATGACGCTTGGAGAAGCGGGAGTCGCGGGCACAGACGAGAAACATTTTGGCCGGCCAACCGACGTCGCGTGGCTGCCCGACGGAACATTCTTTATCAGCGATGGCTATACGAACACGCGCGTGATGAAGTTCGACAAGAACGGGAAGTTCCTCCTGCAGTGGGGAACGCCGGGGAAAGGTAATGGCCAGTTCAACACAGTACACGCGGTTGACATCGATCGAAACCGCCGCGTTTATGTTTCTGATCGCGGGAACGGCCGCATCCAGATTTTCGATGAGAACGGCAAGTATCTCGAGCAGTTCGGGGGTCTCCGCCAGCCGCAACATGTCATGATCACTGCGGATGGGTATCTGGCGACCATCGGCGGCAACAATAACAAAGTCGTCAAGTACGACCTCAGTGGAAAGATGATCACCTCATGGGGCACGCAGGGCACCTTTCCTGGTGCGATTTGGAACCCGCATCAGTTCTCCGTTGATTCGGAAGGGAACCTCTATATTGCAGAAGCCACCGGAGGCCGCACTCAAAAATTCCGGCCAAGGCCAGCAGCGGATCGTTCGAGATTGATCGGCCCTCCGCCGGCCCTGATGCCGCTGGCGAGCAATTGAATCAGATTCAACCAATATATTTCAAATCCGAAATCCGAGATCTTAAATGGACGGTCAGACGCGGAGTCCAGTTCGAGATTTCGAAATTTCGGATTTGAGATGCTGGATTCGTCCGATTTCAAAATCTCCTCCCGCTTCCGATCGGATTACTCAAGCGCCAAAGTAGCAGTTTCGACACACATGTTGCGGCCAGTGCTTCCATCCGAGATCGAAGAGTACCGTGACTCGCATTGGCAGCGCGACGGCGAAGGGCGCGTGGAAACAGCCGTGCAGGCCGAACGATTCATCGAACGCGTCGGGTTTGCGTCATGTCTCTTAGATTCGCGCCGGCCTGGCCCGTCTCTCTATGTCTCAGTATGCGGGCGCCGCGATGCCGTTCTGCCTCGAAATGTCCAGAAGGATCCCGAGACTTCTCTTACCTGGACGCTGAAAGATGAGCTCGTGCATCGCGGCCGTGTCTACTATGCCAAGCTCTTTCGTGGAAAGGCGATGTTCCTCGCACTGCGAATGATTCCTTACTTCAAGACGCTTTGGGGGATGTCGCGGCGTGAGGAGAAAGACCGCTTGAGCAAGCACGCTCTCTCTGTGTTACGCGTGCTGCGCAAGGAATGGGAAATGGGAACCGCCGACTTACGCGCCGAGTCCGGAGTGACCGATCGAAAAGCTTTCGCGCTCGCAATCGATGAACTCCAAGCGGCGATGATCGTCGTACCGACCGAAGTGATTTACGAGCCAAAGTTCACTTACCTTTGGGGATTGGCCGAAGAGCGTTTTCCGGAAGAATTGTCGCGAAAAGTCAATCGGCAAACAGCGCTTCGCGAAGTGGCTCGCTGTTTCCTCGATGGTGCGGGAATGACAGTCCGCGGCGAGCTCGCGCGTGTCACTGGCCTGTCGCGTCCGGAGGCCGGCCTGGGAAATCGAGCATTGGTAAAGGAAGGTTATGCCGTCATGCTCGCAGCCGGAACCTACCGGTTGACGAAGCTTTTCTCTTAAGACTCGACAATCGATAGCTCTCGATTGCGAGAGCGAATAGCTGGGAACATTTGCAGCGCTGCTTGCACGAACGGGCCTTACCGGCCATTCTCGCCGTCGAACGGACCTCGAACCTCCAAGATCTTGTGAACGCGGTCATCACAAAATAGTGTCGCCGTAGAAGAGGCGCTTTCCGTTGTGATTGAATTCGACATGGTGTGCCTGTAAAATCCCGCCGCCTGATTCGTAGGGGTAACTGCCGTCCATTCGCTCCAAGTAAGAGGCGCTGCCGGAAGCTTTGGGTTTTGCATCACCGTGATATCGCGAAAGCCGCACCCAATGTCCGCGATACTCCATTGCCATACTGACGGAGAAATTTTCTTCCAACAACACGCCTGCCGGTGGCGCAGGTACGGCTCGTCCATTCGTAATCAAGATGATTAAATCTTCGGCACCGCTCCTTCGAAATCGCCGCTCCAGGTTCCCGACGAACAGGTAATCGGTAACTCCGACGCCCTGGACGATTTCTTCTTCCAGGATTTGACCGGCAATCGTCGCGGCCGTTCGCCGTATTGTGAGTTCCTTCTCATCCTCCGCCGGTGAGAAGATGACTTGGGACTCTAAGTTCACCAAAGCAATTTGTCCGGCATGCAGGGCCGTGTGGATATCGTACGGAAATCGATCCAGGTCCAATGCTCCGATCCGGAGCCAGTTACGCTCGCCGGCAATATCGAACAGTGGTTCCGCAAAGTTCCTCGCCGGCCGGATGTCTTGGATGATGGTGACGGACCGTATCCAACCGTATACACGCGGTGAGAGACCGCAGAGTAATGTCGGCGGAGTATCGCAGGATATGATCAGCATAGCGCGATTGAAGTACGGCATGAAATTCGAAAAAAAACGTGCCTGGTTCGATCGCCACATGTCCGAGTAGATGACCAACGCAGGCAGGTCTCGTTCTTTCAGCGCTCGCCGCACACCGTCGAGGCGCTCGTTGAATACCGCCGGCGGAATTTCCGATGGATCCCAGGTGATCAAGCCTCGTTTCATAGCTGCGCCTACACTTTGCTGAACAGTTTCTTTTCGGTTTGATTAAGCGATACACAGCCGCGCGCCGTTACTAACAACGTATCCCCGAAAGTCATGTAGCCGGACAGCGGCAAATATGTATTCGGGTGAGCAATCAAGACCATACCTTCATTCACCTCGCAGTCGACATCTTCGAGCACCCACGGATTCTCGTCCGGGTACAGGCCGAGATTATGACCACGCACACGTGTGTACCTGGGAGTCGTGTACTCGCCATAGCCCTCGCGGCGGAAGACGTCGTTTTGAACACGCGCGACGTCCTTGATGTTGACGCCCGGCTTGATGAGGTTTTGGGCGGCGGCCTGAGCTTCAGAAAAAATGGCGAACGCGCGGCTCTGGCCGGCGGAAGGCTCGCCAAGCACCATGGTCCTGCAAATCTGGGCGTAATAGCCGTTCACCTGTGGCGTGAGCTCGGTAGTGATGATGTCGCCTTTTTGAAAGCGGCGTTCGGTAGGAGGGTGCATCCCGAAGACTTCCGTTCCTCCTGAGGCGATCAGCATAAAATTGTCTTCAGCCCCGTTGCTCTTGAGGAAGGCCTCGACTTCGGCGACGAGTTCGTATTCCGCCACGCCGGCTTCCGCCGTTTCGACGAAATGCCGGTAACCGGCGTCGGCGAGCCTCGCTGACTGCCGGATGTATTCGATTTCTCCGCGCGTCTTGAAACGGCGCAAGTTCTCGATCGGAGCGGTTGCGGAAACCGTCGCCTCGTCAACAAATCGCGCTTCCATAAATTCCCTTCCGGCAATGGCGGTCTTTCCTGAAATCAGGCGGTGGATGACGGCATTGAAATCGGCATCCCAGGTTACGTTCGCATCGATCGAATCCTGGAGAAGCTCGTCATCCCAGGGATGTGACACCACAATCGATATTCCATTGCTGGCGAGCGCGGCTGCCGCGTGCGGTCCGAAGAAGTTGAAATTGACCAACGAGCGGAAAAAGTCCTTGCGCGAAGTATTTCCGTAGAGAAGCAGGGTGTCCCATCCGGATTCCTCCATCAGCGTTAGAAACTGCTGACGGCGCTCTTGATTCAGCATCATGGTGAGAAGATAGCATAGCCTTCCGGTGTGTTATCCTCTTCGAGGACAAAGCCCACGCCATGCGAATCATCGATTCCCATTTCCACTGGTGGCCTAGAGAGATCTTCGAGCAGCTTTGCCAGCGCAACGGTTATCCTCGCGCAGAACGCAACAACCGCGGCGGGTACAACTATGTGGGACATGAGGGACGTCCCTCGCTGAACTCCTGGACGGAATGGTTCGATCTCGACAGGCAGCTCGAACATATGGATGGCCTTGGCCATCAGGTGAGCGTGGTCTGTTCGCTAGGCCCATTCTCGATTTATTTTTCAGATATGCCTCCGGAGGAGGGCCGTGACGCGGCAATCATGTGGAACGAGAAGATGGCGGGAGCGCAGCGGAAATATCCGGGCCGAGTCTGGGCCAGCGCGGCTGTTCCTTTGACAGACACAGAAATCGCCATCGAGGTTCTGGACCACGCGATCCATAAGCTCGGCCTCATGGGCGTGAATATTCCCGGAAGCATCGGCCGCGATACGCGTATCGACGCTGAAAGGCTCGCGCCCTTCTACGCTCGAGTCGAACAACTCGGCGTTCCGATCTTCCTTCATCCGACCGACGCCGTATTTGGTGAAGACCTGGAAGGCTACGGGGGAGCGCTGCAGCTCAGTCTTGGCCGCATCATTGAGGTCAGCGTGGCGGCTTCGCGTCTGATCTTCTCCGGTCTCATGGAGTGTCATCCCGGCCTGAAGATCGTGATGTCGCACACCGGCGGCGCGTTGCCTTATCAATCCGGCCGCATGGACAAAAACGGAAAGAACGCCAAGCTTCCTCGCCCGCCGAGCACCTACATCCGGCAGATGTATACCGACACGGTTTCTCCACACAGCATGGGAATCAAATTCGCGATCGAATATTACGGCATCGACCGCGTGATGTATGGTTCCGACTATCCGTGCTGGGATCCGGCAACCGCGCTCGCGTTGATTCAGGAGATCGGCTTATCGGATGCGGATCTCGACAAGCTCCTTTACGGGAACGCTCATCGTATTCTGGGCCTTGCTGACTCCACCAGGCGCGGCATTCCGGAACCTGCTCCTGTCTCCACGACGGGATGGGGTCGCGCGCGGCGCAAAGCCACGATCTCCATCCAGACGCGCGTGCCACTCTGAAAGGACCACTACAGAAATACACTGCATTTGTCAGAACGTGCCGACAGCTGAACCATCTTAAGTAAAGAAACAGGCACCGCTGCGGACTTCTCCGGATCGTTCCCACCGTGGCCCGAAACTACATTCCTTACAAGACCCACGCTAAGGAGCGAGGCATGAATCGACGAATTATTCTGATCTTGAGCATCTGGTGCTTCTCCTCGATGATCACCGTCGCGCAGACGCCGCAAGCAAGACAAAAACCAGCCGACAAGAGCGGCGCAATTGATCCGCAGGCAATGGCGGCAGTGAACAGGATGAATGACTACCTGAAGACGTTGAAGGCTTTCCGGATCAACTCCGAGGTGTCGAAAGATGTGCTTGTCGACACGAATATGAAGATTCAGAAGAGTGCTTCAAACGAAATATCCGTCCAATTGCCCGATCGGCTTTATGCGCACATGGCGGGCGACGAACAGAATCTGCAGTTCATCTATGACGGCCACACCGTGACCCTTTACGACGCTGCGGGCAAACACTATGCGGCCGCACCAGCCCCACCTACCGTTGCGAGAACTCTGGATGCCATTCGGGCGCGCTACGGCATCGTCTTCCCGCTGGCGGATTTCATCGAAATGTCGGCTCAGGAGAATGTGCTGCAAAATATAACGGCTGCGGGTTATATCGGCAGCAGTCGCATCGACGGCGTCGAATGTGACCACGTTGCGATCCGCCAACCAGATGTCGACTGGCAGGTATGGATTGAAAGAGGCGACACACCATTACCTCGCAAGGTTGTGATCACGACCAAGACGCAGCCGACGCAACCGCAATACATTGCCACGTTGAAGTGGGATACCACTTCCAGCATTGACAGTAATTTGTTCACCTTCACTCCGCCTGCTGACGCAGTACGAATCAAGTTTGCCCGACGAGCCACTAAGAAAGAGGAGTCCGGCCAATGAAATTAACAGTTGTCATCGCTTTTTTGCTTGTTCCTGGTCTTTTGACGGCCGAACCGCAACGCCGGGGAGGTGGCGGTGCGGTGAGAGCTGGTGGAGCGGGGAGAGCAAGTGGCGGCGTTTCCGCAAATCGCGACATATCGAGTGCAAGCATTCGTAGCAGTCAGGATGTGAACCGCAGCGTCACCCGCAACGGAGACTTTAATCGCAATGCCAACGTAGGAGACGTCAACCGTAATGTCAATGTCGATCGAGATCTCGACGTTCACGGCAATTTCTATGGTGGTTATGACCGTTGGGGGCATCCCGTCGCGGCCGGAGCTGCTGCGGGAGTTGCTGCCGGCGTCGCCGGTGCTGTTACGAGCGCCGCTCTCGGCTCAACTGTCGCGGTGCTTCCACCCGCATGCTCTACAGTTGTTGTGGGCGGGATTGGATACAGCCAGTGCGGCTCCACTTGGTACGAGCCCTATTACAGTGGCACGACGGTCCAGTACATGGTCGTCAGCCCGCCGCAGTAGGTAGAGCTACAACTTTATCGCTGATCGTCCTACTGTGACTTGAAATCGGGCGCCTGGGGCTCAACCGCGAGCCATAGGCTCCACTGGTTGTGAAGTCGGTATGTCGGACAAGTGGCCCGATTCGGCTTTTGACGATCTTCTCCAACCAACTCGGACCTCGTGCCTATACACTTGCGACCTTCTTCTGCGAGACCGCCCGCGCCCCGATGCCGGAGCTAGAGCCTCGGGACATGCCGGTGCTTCTGTCCTCGACGCCTCAAGCTGATCGAATCGCCGGCCAACTCCCCGTAAGATAGTTTGATGGCCGAAAGGTCTGACCCATCATCCGCAATCAGAAAGCTTGTCGATCAGAAGAAATATCGAGTCAGAATTCACGCCGTGCAGCATATGATCAACGAGGGGTTCAATGAGGACGACATCATTGAGGTATTGCGATCTCGCAGAACAGCGTGGACCTGCAAAACTGTAGGGGCGGTCTATGACCGCCCGCGATCTCTCGGTTTCGACATTGTGGGCGGTCATAGACCGAATTTACTTTGAGCCCGGTGGCGCCCAACGAACGGCCGAAGCAGTGCGGTCACTATTTGCGCTGGCACGTGCAGAAAAACAACATAAGGGAACAGTCGTCGCTGATCTCAGCTAAATTCTTTTCGGCAATGAAACCCGACTCAACTGCCACTGGAGGACCCATGCCCAAAGCCAGTTTGAACGCCGACTACGTTCGCACGGAGATCAGCCGGTGGCAGGCTCGATCGATGGCCATGTCCACACGCGGCATTGTGGCCGCGGAAAATCCGCTGGCGGCGCAGGCGGGCGCCGTTGTGCTTGGGGTCGGTGGTCATGCGATCGACGCGGCGATTGCGGCCAATGCGGTCATGGGAGTTGTGGCGCCGATGATGAACGGCATCGGGGGTGATCTGTTCGCCATCGTTCACGACATCACGACCGGCAGCATTTACGGTCTTAACGCGAGTGGGTGGTCCCCGGCGGGCGCGACCATGGAGTTTCTGACCTCGCGCGGCATGACCACGATGCCGCAGACCGGTATTCATTCCGTAACGGTGCCCGGAGCCGTCGCCGGCTGGATGGCGCTCCACGAGAAATTCGGACACGAGTCATTAGACACTATCCTCTCTGCGGCCATCGCGCATGCCGAGCAAGGATTTCCCGTCTCCGAGATCACGGCCTCAGAGTGGCTCGGTAGCGTGCCCGCGCTCCAGGCCGATCGCAACGCGGCCGCCCTGTATCTGCCCAACGGGCGCGCGCCGGCTGCCGGGGAAATCTTTCGGAATCCGGATCTCGCGCGAACGCTGGAATCGCTTGTACACGATGGCGCCGATACGTTCTATCGCGGCGAAATTGCCGACAAGATCCTCAGGTGCTCGGCGGAACACGGCGGTGCCCACACCGCGGCGGATTTTGCGGACTATAAGGCCGAGTGGGTAACGCCGCTGACGACGAACTACCGCGGATGGGATGTGTATGAGATCCCGCCGAACGGCCAGGGCATTGCGGCGCTCATCATGCTCAACATCCTCGAAGGACTGCCGCTCAACAAGATGGGACGCGGCACCGTGGAGACGTTACACGCAATGATCGAGGCCAAGAAGCTTGCCTATGCCGACATGCTGCGGCACGTTGGTGATCCGCGCTTCTCGAAGGTGCCCGTAGAGGCAATGTTGTCGAAAGCCTACGCGCGCCAGCGCGCCGCGCTCATCGATCCGCGGCGCGCAGCGGCGTGCGTTGACGCAGGCCATCTACCGGCGCACGGCGGCGACACGACGTATCTTTGTGTGGTTGACATCCTGGGGAATATGGTGTCGCTCATTCAAAGCAACTTCGCGAACTTTGGCTCCGGCGTCGTCCCCGAAGGCACCGGCTTCGCGCTGCAGAGCCGCGGCGGACTCTTCACCTTCGATCGTTCACATCCAAATGTGATCGAGCCGCGCAAGCGGCCTCTGCAGACAGTGATTCCGGGATTCATGAGGCGCGACCACCTCAGTGTTGCCTTCGGTGTGATGGGAGGCTGGAATCAGCCGCAGGCTCACGTCCAGTTCATCTCGAACATCGTCGACCACGGCCTCAACATCCAGGCGGCACTCGAGTCGCCGCGTTTCGTCAAGCTGACGTTTTCCGGCACCGACGTGATGATGGAGTCACGGTTCCCCGAAGACGTGCGCCGGGGCCTCGAGCAGAGAGGCCACCAGATCGACCTGCAGGGAGAATTCTCGAACATGGTCGGCGGCGGACAGGCAGTGATGCATGATACTGGCGCCGGTGTGCACTACGGGGCTTCTGACCCGCGAAAGGACGGGGCAGCCATCCCCGCGCCGATCCTGTGATGCCCTCGCGCTGGATTCAGTTGCTGCTGGGGCTGGTCTGCATGATTGTCATCTCGAGCCCGCAATATGTCTGGACGCTGTTCACGCAGCCTCTCATGGGCTCGCTCCATGCGAGCCTTGCTCAAATCCAGATTACGTTTTCGCTCCTCATCGTGGTCCAGACGTTTCTTTCTCCGTGTCAGGGGTTCGTCGTCGATAAGTTCGGGCCGAGGGCCCTGCTGTCGCTTGGCGGCGCGCTGACGGGACTGAGCTGGGTGGTCGCTGCACGAGCATCCACAATCACAGGTCTGTACCTCGCTTACGGGCTGCTCGGTGGAATCGGCACAGGCATTGTCTATATTGGCGTCATCGGTCATATGGTGCAATGGTTTCCCGATCGACGCGGATTTGCCACCGGCATCGCCGCCGCCGGCTACGGCATGGGTGCAATCCTGACGACGTTTCCGATTTCGGAAACATTGAAGAGTGCGGGACACGAGCAGGCGCTTGCGCGCTACGGGCTGATCTTCATGGCGGTTGGTGTTCTCGCGGCGCAGGGACTGCGAACTCCGATTCAAAACTCCCAGCCGGCAACACTTGGGTCCAGGGCGAGTGCGAGCCATACCGGCGTGAGCTTCACTCCACGCGAGATGCTGCGAACAACGATCTTCTGGTTGATGTTCGTCATGATGACAATGATGTCGACTGCCGGACTGATGGTGACCTCGCAGATCGCCGCCTTCACGCGTGATTTCGGAATGGCGAACGCGATCGTTTTCGGCCTGCCGCTGCTGCCGCTGGCATTGTCGCTCGATCGCATTACCAACGGTCTGACGCGTCCGTTCTTCGGCTGGCTCTCGGATCAGATCGGCCGCGAAAACACCATGGTGATCGCGTTTACGCTCGAGGGGACCGCGATGACCGCGTGGCTGTTCACGCGGTCGAATCCGGTGGTCTTTGTCGTCATGTCGGGCGTGGTGCTCTTCGGCTGGGGCGAGATCTTCTCGCTGTTCCCCTCAACGCTGACCGATACTTTCGGTACGCGGAACGCGACCACCAACTACGGCTTTCTCTACATGGCGCAGGGCGTCGGTTCCGTGCTCGGAGGGCCGGTCGCGGCGCTCGTGCACGACGCATTCAGATCGTGGATTCCGGTCTTCGCGATCATCATTGCGATGAACTTCGCGACGGCGCTGCTGGCCGGCCTGGCATTGAAACCGATGCGGCGGCGCTGGTTAGCGAGTCGCGCCGTCAGCGAAGCTGTCGCTGCGACACCCCACACTGCCGGGTCTATTTCTTGATGTATTTGTAAACCTCTTTCGCCTGCACTGCGGCGGCATAGATCGCGCCGTGGCTGTCTACGGCGACACCTTCCGGCGGCGGAAATTTCGGATCAGGGACTGGCGGCGGTGGGATATAGAACTGAACCTTGCCGTCTTTGACGCTGCCGCCACGGATTCCTCTCTTGCAGCTGGGATTGTTCGTATCCTTGCCCGGCGCATCTTCGGATTCGGAATCCGAGACGTAAAGCATGTCGTTCTTATCGATGAAAATCCCGCTGGGCCGTCCGAATTGTTTCCAGGCAGAGAGAAACTCGCCGTCCCGATCGAAGATGGCGACGCGGCTGTTGCTGCGGTCGGCGACGAAGAGCCGGCCTTGACTATCGAAGGCAAGCACGTGCGGGCCCTTCAATTCACCGTTGCCTGAGCCCGGACGGCCGAACGTCTTGATGAACTTTCCATTCTTGTCGAACTTCATGATCCGCGAATTGCCGAACGTCGGCGCATGGCCTTCGGAGATGAAGATATCGCCATTCGCCGCAAAGGCGATTCCCGTCGGCCGATCGAAGACGTCTAGACCCTTGCCGCCCTGGCCCGCCTTGCCTAGGGTCATCAGGACCTTCCCTTCCGGCGACAGTTTGAAGACCTGATTGCCTTTGCCTTCTTTCGCGTCGCCGTCGATGGCCCAGACATTCCCTTCCGCGTCGGGTTTCACCGTGTGTGGAAAGAGGAACATATCGGCGCCGAAATTCTTCAACACTTTTCCTTCGGGCGACAATTCCCATATCGGCGCTTCGTGCGAGCCCTGACAGCCCTTGTCCTCGCAGCGGTCCATCACCCAGACGTTGTCCTTGCCGTCGACGAAAACATTGTTGGTCGCGGCCCAAGCTCGGGGCATGTTCGCCCAGCCGGTGACCTGCTTGTACGGGTTAGGCACGTCGTTGACGCAGGAATAACTGGACTGCGCTTGCGCCACGCCAACGAGGGCCGTGGCCGCGAATATTACAGTCGCAAATCGAATCGGTTTCATATTCCTCCTTATGTTCATTGATAAATTACGGCCCCAGGTCGCGAGAAGCAAACTTTTAAAAGCGCTCGGAAAGTTCTCCTACGGCGGCATCGCCGCGTTGCCTCACATCCGCGAGGATCTCTCGAACCGTCTCCTGCACTTTAAGATTTGCAGCTTCGCTCTCGACCGGTGGGAGACCCTTCTTGAAGTACTTCGCCATATTTGGCTCCCTGGGCTGTATTGACTTCGGCGGCGCACAGCTTAGCAGAAATCCTACGGCTTCGGTGGCGGAAGAGTCTTGCCCGCAGCTGCGCCCATTCCTTTGTAGACAAACCGCTGGAAACGCCGGCCGTCGAAGTTCTCTCCGACGTAGATGTTCCCTTTGCTATCGGCCGCGAGGGCATGCGGCACGTTCAGCAAACCGCCGAAGATACCCTGTTGGCCGATATGGTCGACGACCTGAAGCGATTCACGCAGGAGAATCCAGACGTGGTGGTTCGCGCCGTCGATCACGTACAGGAATCGTTGATCCGGCGAGAACGCGAGCCCGGACGCCGATCCAGCAAGGAGCGTGCGCGGCGCGACGAATCCTTCCCGCACAAACGTGCCGTCCCTCTTGAAAACTTGTATACGGTCGTTAGGACGATCGGCGACATAGACGAAGCCGTCTTTCGACAGAGCCACGTTATGTGGCAACCGGAACTGCTGGACCGGCGGCGAATCCGGGTTGTACGGGCCAAGATCTTTGTCGTCGGGCTTGTTGCCGTACGCCCCCCACATGCGCTTGAAGGTGAGCTTCTCGGTGTCGATCACGATAACGCGGTGGTTCTTGTAGCCGTCGGCGACATACAGCTCGTTGTTTGCGGAATCCACCGTCAGGTTGGCAGGCCCGCCAAGATTCTGGATATCGGAACTGCCGCCGCTCTTGCCCTGATGACCGAACTGTGCCACGAACTTGCCCTGTGTTGTGAATTTGAGAACCTGCGCGTCCTTGTCACCATTTCCCGCCAGCCAGACGTTGTCTTTCGCATCGACGAAGATGCCGTGCTCGGTCGACGGCCACTCATAGCCTTGGCCGGGGCCGCCCCAGGAAGCGAGCAGCCTGCCGTCCTGGTCGAACTCGAGGACCGGCGGCGCCGGAATGCAGCATTCCGCTCTCGGCGGCGTCATGGCCGCGCCTGCGAAGCGCTCGTTCTTCTGCAATGGGGCGGGCCGGTGCAGCACCCAGATGTGATCGTGGCTGTCCACGGCCATACCGCCGATTGCGCCGATCGCCCATTTTTCGGGAAGCGGCTGCGGAAACGTAGGGTCGTATTGGAACTTCGGAACCTGGACATTCGGCTGCGACTGTCCGAAGACGCCGCCCAGCGTCCACGCCGCGCCGAGGGCCAGAACAATCGCTGCCGTGGCAGGAATCTGCTTTCGATTCATGATTCACACTCCATATCGGGCTGGGATTTTCACGTCGGACCGAACGGCCGCTATATATCACGTCTCACCTCCGAAAGAATAAGCGAATCAACCGAAGCAACTCGGACTGGATGTGGGTGGGGTTTTGCCCTTGTTGCAGGAACAACCAGGGCAGCGTAGTCAGGTCAGGACAACTTTCCGGCCGTTCTGCCAACGGACAAGGTGAGTTGAATGACCGATCTGCCTGCCACACCGGTCAAGCTGAAACTTCCCATAAAAAGTCTCAGTCTCTAAATCATGTGCAGCGTCGCGAAGGCTTAAATCGTTCAGCGAGCCGGTCCGGCGGATGCACTCTTCGATAATCAAGCCCGCCCCAAATGCTCCGGCCGCGACATAGTCGGGCGATTGTCCAAACGAACTTGTGAAGCCGCTGACAAATTCATGCGATGAAGGCCCGATCAGAACGCCGTCATTCACTCCGGGTTCCCACTGACTCGGTCCGATAATGCCCTCCGCCAGTTCACCGGCAGAAGTACGAAACTGACCGACGCCCGCAGAAACACATGCCACTTGTCGAATTGACTTTGGCCAGGCTCGGCGCGTTTGGACGAAACCGGTCTCCTGTTCGAATGTTCCGATCAGAATGAGAACCGCCGGCGTGGTTTGGTTCAAAAGGCGAATAAGAGCATCCGTGCTCTCCGGCAGCTCGGCAGAGCGCCATCGAACGGGTTTCGCCAGAACGTCGATACTTTGACGTAAGCCGGCCGCAACATGAGACGAGAACGTGCCTTTTGATGAACTCAAGATGAGGTATTGATCCGCCGCAGTGTCATTTGCGGCGATCCACTGAGGCAGCTTCTGAAAATATCGGCTTGCTGGGCTGAGAATGCCGACGATCCAATCCGAACCCGGCCGGCAGATTTCATCCGAGGCGCCGCCGTGATTCCAGAGCAGTCGTTGATGCGCACAGCAAATCTCTGCAGCAGCTTTCGTCAAATGGCTCGAATACGGCCCGAGCAGGATATCCACATGATCTTTACTGATGATACTCTCGACGTTTTTGCGAGCTACAGACGTCCTGCTCTGGTCATCTCGAATAATCAAATGCACCGGCAATGATTGTTTTCCAACGCGTATGCCACCCATCCTCTGGATATGGGACACCCAGAGCTGGACACTATGCAGTGCTTCGAGACCCAGGGCTGAGAGCTCGCCGGTTTGTGCAATGGAGATGCCAATGTCCATGCGGTCATTGAAGTGCAGATTCTTACCAGAAATCAAATCAGAAAGGAACGAAGCAGATGGAAGTCTTTGACGCTGTGAGAACGGCTCTCGCTATACGAAATTATAAGGAGACTCCTGTGCCACCGGACGTGGTTCGCCGAATCGTGGACGCCGGACGACTAACCGGTAGCGCCATGAACGGCTGCCATGGCATTTCATTGTTGTTGATGAAAGGGACACATTGAAGCAGTTGGGCGTGATCGCGCGCACCGGTCCATATATTGCCCAAGCTCCCTTGGCGATTGTTGTCGCGATTCAAAGAACGAAGTTCTCTGTTGCCGATGCCGCGCGAGCGATTCAATCGATGATTCTGACGGCCTGGTCGGAAGGGATCGGATCAAATTGGGTAGGCTTCATGGGCCTCGATGGCGTGAAGCCGCTTCTCGGCATACCGAACGATCTCGACGTCCTCGCAGTCATACCTTTTGGATATCCTGCTCAAGCGGCCGGCAAAAGCAAAAAGAACCGGAAATCGCTTTCGGAGATCGCGCATCGCAGCCGCTTTGGCCGGCCATTCGCTTAGCTTTCGGCCTAGATAGCAATCGGGCTTCGGTCTCGCCGTTCCTCAAGCCAGAATTCGGCCGGGCGATTTACACACGGGCTCTGAGCCAATCTCGAGTCAATCTTGACTTTAAAGTACAGATTACTTAGCCTTGAATAGAGGGTTAAGTAAATGGCGAGAGACCCGAAAACAATCGACATACTGACACGCGATTATCCGTATGGCTTTGTCACGGAAATCGAAGAGGATTCGGTTCCTGCCGGGCTGAGTGAAGACATTATTCGAGCAATCTCTTTGAAGAAGAATGAACCGGACTGGATGCTTGAATGGCGTCTTCGTGCGTACCGCCAATGGCTGACGCTCAAGGAGCCGACCTGGGCGAACGTGCATTACGGGCCAATCGATTATCAGGCCATTCGCTACTACTCGGCGCCAAAACAGCGCGGCGACGGGCCGAAGAGCCTGGCCGAAGTGGATCCGGAGCTCCTGCGCACCTACGAGAAGCTCGGCATCCCGCTTACCGAACGGGAGCTCCTGGCCGGTGTTGCCGTCGATGCGGTTTTTGACAGCGTATCAGTGGCGACGACGTTTCGCGAGAAGCTCGAACAACTCGGGATTTATTTCTGCTCGTTCTCTGAAGCCGTTCAGAAGTATCCGGACCTCGTTCAGAAGTATCTCGGATCAGTCGTGCCGTACAGCGACAATTTCTTTGCGACCCTGAATTCCGCTGTTTTCAGCGATGGTTCTTTTGCCTACATCCCAAAGGGCGTCCGGTGTCCTCTGGAGCTTTCCACCTACTTCCGTATCAACGCAGGTGAAACCGGACAGTTTGAACGCACGCTCATCATTGCCGACGAAGGCAGCTACGTCAGCTATCTCGAAGGCTGTACCGCGCCGATGCGTGACCGCAATCAACTCCATGCTGCCGTGGTCGAGTTGGTTGCTCTCGAAGACGCCGAGATCCGTTACGCCACCGTTCAGAACTGGTATCCCGGCGACAATGAAGGCCGCGGCGGGATTTACAACTTCGTCACAAAGCGCGGGAAGTGCCAGGGTGTGAATTCGAAGATTTCCTGGACACAGGTCGAAACCGGATCGGCGATCACCTGGAAATATCCCGGCTGCATTCTGATGGGAGATAACTCGACCGGCGCGTTCTACTCCGTTGCGGTAACCAACAATTATCAGCAGGCCGATACCGGCACAAAGATGATCCACATCGGCAAGAACACCAGGAGCACGATCGTTTCGAAAGGAATTTCGGCCGGCCACGGACAGAATTCGTATCGCGGAATGGTGAAGGTTCTGAAGAGCGCTGAAAATGCTCGTAACTACTCGCAGTGCGACTCGCTTCTGATCGGCGACAAATGCGGCGCCCACACATTTCCATATCTGGAAGTCAAGAACTCAACCGCGCAAGTTGAGCATGAAGCGTCGATATCGAAGATCGGCGACGATCAAATCTTCTACTGTCAACAACGGGGGCTCTCTGCTGAAGACGCCGTGTCCACGATCATCAATGGCTTCTGTAAGCAGGTGCTGCAGGAGCTGCCGATGGAATTTGCCGTCGAAGCACGCAAGCTGCTCGGCGTCAGCCTCGAAGGGGGTGTTGGATGATGCTTCGCATTCGCAACCTGTCCGCATCCGTTGATGGAAAGCCGATCCTTCGCGGTCTCGATCTCGACGTTTGCGCCGGTGAGGTTCACGCGATCATGGGACCGAATGGTTCGGGCAAGAGTACATTCGCGCAGGTTTTGGCCGGCCGCGATAGCTATCACGTTGCCGCTGATGAGTTGAGCTTTCAAGGACGCGATCTTCGTCAGATGCCGCCGGAGGTCCGCGCAAGAGAAGGCATATTCCTCGCATTTCAATATCCAGTCGAGATTCCCGGTGTGAGCAATCTTTATTTTCTGCGTGCCGCCGTGAATGCGGTGCGCGCCCATCGCGGATTACCGGAATTAGATGCTGTGGATTTCATGTCGCGCGCGCGCGACGAGGCAAAGTCACTCGGCATGGAGGACGCCATGCTGAAGCGATCGCTCAACGAAGGCTTTTCGGGTGGCGAGAAGAAAAGGAACGAAATTCTGCAGATGAAACTGCTGGAACCGCGATTGGCAATTCTCGACGAGAGCGATTCGGGTCTGGATATCGACGCATTGAGAATCGTCGCTGACGGCATCAATGCGATGCGCAGTGTGGACCGCGCGATTATTGTCGTTACCCACTATCAGCGGCTCCTCAACTATGTGGTACCCGATCGTGTGCATGTGCTTATCGGGGGACGCATCATCCGCTCGGGCAGTAAAGAACTGGCGATGGAACTCGAAGAGAAAGGGTACGGATGGCTTGAAGAACAGGCGCAGCCATCAAGGAAAGTCTCATGAGCACGGTAATTACAGAACAAAACGTCTACGGCGCTCAATTCTCCTCGATGGGAGAGCGATTGCCCGGTAGCCATTGGCCTTGGGTCGAGCGGCTGAGGCAAAAGGGGATGGACGACTTCCTTGCGCTCGGTTTTCCGACGACGAAGCTGGAGAATTGGAAGTACACCAATGTAGCTCCCATTCGCCGAATCACATTTCAGCCGCCAATCGATCATCCAGTGCCATCGATCCCGGAACCAGATTCGGGTCAAACACGCCTCGTATTCGTTAATGGCCGGTTCGATCCGGCATTCTCCAGAGTTGACGCCCAGTTGAATTTCCATTTGCGGACGATCCGCGAAGCTCTTCGAGATCGAAAGCTGGCATCCGGCATCGAAAACCATTTGGGGCGGTATACCGGCACGTCCGATCACGCGTTTGCTGCATGGAACACGGCATTCTTCACGGATGGGGCCTACATCGAAGTTCCTCGCGGGATGGTTTGCCGGCAGCCCATTCACCTGGTCTTCATTGCGGCAGGAAATAGTGACCCGTGGGCGTGCCACCCGCGAAATCTGATCGTCGCCGGCGAAGGTTCGCAGATCACTTTCATTGAGAAGTTCATCGGTTGGAATGATTCCGCCTATCTCACAAATATCGTGACCGAGATTGCCGCCGGACCTGGCGCAGTCCTCGACTATTACAAAATCGAGAACGAGTCTCATCAGGGTTTTCACGTTGCCGTCATCAACGCGCATCTTGCGAAGGATGCGAGCCTGACGTCGCATTCGATTTCATTTGGCGGAACTCTGGTTCGCAACGACTTGAATGTTTCGTTGGATGGCGAAGGATCACACTGCACACTGAATGGACTGTTCGTCGCCGATGGGCGGCGGCTTATCGATAACCACACCCGCATCGATCATCTTCGGCCCCACGCGTCCAGTCGTGAAATATACAAAGGCGTGCTCGCCGGCAATGCAGAAGGTGTCTTTAATGGCGCGATCGCAGTTCACGAGAATGCCCAGAAGACGGATGCGGTCCAATACAGCAAGAACCTGCTCCTATCCACAGAAGCTCAGATCAATACAAAGCCTCAACTCGAGATTCGAAATAACGATGTTCGCTGTTTCCACGGCGCGACGATCGGACAGATCGACAACGACGCTGTGTTCTACCTCAACAGCCGTGGCATTGCGGAAGATGACGCGAAGCGCATCCTCATTCGCGGGTTTGCCGGCGAGATCATCGATGCGATTCGTGTTCCCAAAGTGCGAGACGAATTGGAGTATCAGTTGAATGAGTGGCTCCAGAGTGTTTTGGAGGCATCATGAGCGCGTTGCGAGTTATGAAATCGGCCGAATTTGATCTATTGGAAATCCGAAGGGAGTTTCCGGCTCTTCACCAGAAGGTGCACGGGAAACCGCTTGTGTATCTGGATAACGCCGCGACGACACAGAAGCCGAAGGCCGTGATCGATGCCGTGACTCAGTTCTACAGGTCCGATTGTTCAAACGTTCATCGGGCGGTTCATACGCTGAGCGATCGCGCAACAAACGCGTACGAAGCAGCCCGGAAGAGTGTGAAGCAGTTCATCAACGCGCGAAGTGAGCGCGAAATTGTTTTCGTTCGTGGAGCCACCGAAGCTATCAACCTCGTGATGAACTCGTTTGTCCGCCCGCGCATGAAAGCCGGCGGCGAGATTGTGATATCGGCGCTGGAGCATCACTCGAACATTGTGCCCTGGCAACTTTTGTCGGAACAAACGGCGGCACGTCTTGTTGTCGCGCCGATCAACGATGATGGTGAATTGATGCTGGATGAATTCGAGCGGTGTCTGAGTCCGCGAGCAGTGTTCGTGGCCGTAGCGCATATTTCGAACGCGCTCGGCACGGTCATGCCTGTGCGTGAAATAGTTCAGATGGCGCATGCTCGAAACATTCCCGTGCTCATCGATGGCGCTCAGGCGGTTGCGCATGTAGGCGTGGATGTGCAGGAGTTGGATTGCGATTTCTACGCGTTTTCAGGGCACAAAGTGTTCGGCCCGACGGGTATTGGCGTTCTATATGGACGCGAGAATCTGCTCGATGAAATGCCGCCGTACCAGGCAGGTGGCGACATGATCCGTTCCGTCACTTTCGAGAAGACGACTTATAACGAACTGCCTTACAAATTCGAGGCGGGTACGCCTCACATTTCGGGATCGATCGGACTCGGCGCGGCGTTGGAGTATCTGAAGCGAGTCGGAATTGATCGTGCGGGTGCTCACGAACGAGAACTGTTGGCCTATGGAGCAGAACTGTTGACCGCAATCCCAGGCCTGCGAATGATCGGCACTGCTCGCGAAAAAGTCGGCGTGCTTTCGTTTGTGCTCGAGGGCGTGCATCCACATGACGTCGGCACCATTCTCGATCGCGACGGCATCGCCGTCCGGACCGGCCATCACTGTGCCCAGCCCGTCATGGATCGGTTTGGTGTCCCTGCAACGACCAGAGCGTCGCTGGCGTTGTACAACTCGAAAGCCGAACTGGATGCTCTGGCAAACAGTATTCGCCGCGTGCAAAAGCTTTTTGCCATGAGCGGAGCGAATGCAAGCCCGATAGGGCGCAGCCATCAAGAAATGAGCGGGTAGAGCGCAGCCAGTAGGAAAAGAAACATGAACGATATCGAAATTGCGGATCTCTATCAGGAATTGATTGTCGATCACAGTCGCCGGCCCAGAAACTATCGACGGCTTGAAAACCCGACGCATCAGGCGGAAGGTTTCAATCCGCTGTGCGGGGATAAAGTGAAAGTCTACGTGGATCTCGAGAACAACGTCGTTCGCGATATCAGCTTTGTAGGTGAAGGTTGCGCAATTTCGAAGGCATCGGCTTCGCTGATGACGGAAACGATTAAAGGAAAATCGAAAGCAGAAGTCGAACAACTGTTTTCCCGATTTCGCGATCTGGCGACAGGCACCGGCGACGGAACGGGTCTAGGCAAGCTGGCCGTCTTTTCGGGATTGCGCGGGTTCCCGGCTCGCGTGAAATGCGCCACGCTCGTGTGGCACACGCTCCATGCGGCTTTGGAACAAAGGGCCAACATTGTCTCGACTGAATGACCGCGGAGCGCAAGCCCGATAGGGCGCAGCCTCAAAAGAAGCACCCTAGCGCGGAGAAGTGAAATGAATCCGGTGGAAAAGCAACTCCTGGAACTGAAGGTGATCGATGCTCTCCAGACCTGCTACGATCCGGAAATTCCAGTCAACATCTATGAGCTCGGTCTGGTTTACGGAATAGAGATCAGCGATTCCGCCGATGTGCGGATCCAAATGACTCTCACGGCTCCGGCTTGTCCTGTCGCTGGATCGCTTCCGGTTGAAATTGAATCGAAGGTCAGTGCCATTGAGGGCGTCAAGAGCGCTCAAGTGGAAATCGTTTGGGATCCGCCGTGGAATCCCGGAAAGATGTCCGAAAGCGCGAAACTGCAACTCGGAATGATATGAAACTCAGTGCACAAGAAGAGTACGGACTGCGATGCCTGCTCCGGCTCGCCGGCGCCGGAGAAGGCCAGAGTCTGACGATTCCTGAAATCGGGCGTGCCGAAGCGCTGTCGATTGCTTACGTGGCCAAACTGATGCGCATCCTGCGGCAAGGCAAATTTGTGAAGAGCGTTCGCGGCCAAACAGGCGGTTACACGCTGGCCCGCAGCCCCGAAAATATTCCGGTCGGAGAAGTTTTGGCGGCATTAGGCGGGCGGCTGTTCGATCCCGGCTTCTGTGATCAGTTCTCCGGGCTTAAGCGACTTTGCACGCATTCGGTTGATTGTTCGATCCGTTCGTTGTGGCGCGCAGTTCAGAGCGCTGTAGATTCGGTGCTGGGCGGGATTACGTTGAGGGACCTGCTTCAAAAAGAATCAACCATGAAGATGCAGTTGGCTTCACGGGATCGTTATTGAACGCGCCCTAGTTTTCGACGCAGCGGAATGATGCATAGATATTCGGGTAATAGGGTTGAAACCAGTTGCGGAATGAACGCCGGAGTAAAAGGGACGCGGTTCGAGGCGACCCGCCTTTGAGAACGTAATGGCGGCCGTCAAAGAAATTGGCGGAATAGCCGCGGTAGAACGGCAAAGGCTCGAATCCCGGAAACGGTTCGAATATTGTGGAAGTCCATTCCCAGCCATTTCCAATCAGATCGGCCACGCCGAAGGCGCTGTTCCCCTTCGGGTGCGCATCCACGGGGCTTGGAGTCCAACGGGCAAAGTTGAAGTTGCCGTGACGGAGCTGCGGGGTCGCATCTCCCCACGCATAAAGGAGCTCATGACCTTCAGGCGTTCCAAACGCCGCACGGTGAAATTGGGCTTCGGTGGGGAGCGACTTGTGTGTCCAGCGCGCATACGCTTCTGCTTCGGCGTGACTGACGTACACGGGCCAGGACGGTTGCAACGGAATATCCCCGAACATCGTTCGCAACATCCAATTGCCGGACTCGTGTTTCCAGAACTTCGGGTGCCGGACGCGAGATGTCATGATCCATTCCCAAGCCGGCTCGCTCCACAGGCGCGGAGCCTCGTAGCCCCCGGCATGGACGAAACGCGCAAACTGTGCGTTCGTGACTTTGAATTGGTCGATTGAAAATGCAGGCACGTCCACTCGATGCGCCTGAAATTCGTTGTCCCATCCAAAGCGTTCCGTCTGTGCCTTCGACATGCCGAGCGTCGCGGTTCCTGCCGGAATCTCCACCTGCCGGTAGTCTGGTTCTCGATAACCGGCTTCGAATGAGATCATCTTTGGACGCTTCAGTTCATAAGGTAGCCAGTGCAACATAAAAGCGAGCGTTTCGGCATGCATCAGACGGTGTTCGATGGCGGCCCAGAAGATCTGATCGTCCGACGCCCGATCCAGGCACTGCTCCACTGCGTTTCGGACTCTGCAGTTGTACGAATGGATTTCCGCTTCTCCCGGCCAATCCGCGGGTTGGTCATCGGGCAAGTTTCCGTTGACGGGATCGATTCCGAACGCGAAGAGCCGATCGAACTCCGAATGGAAGGATTTCATCCCAAACCGGCCCGCACAGATGAGATTCCAGTCGAACGCTTCAATATGTCCGAGGTAAAACACAATGCGATGGCGCTCAGCGATGGGCCGCTGGTAAAGCGCATCGGGGCGGACCATTTGAAACAGTTCATCCGTGCGGAATCGCGCCTCTTCGAAGTGAGACAACAGATCTCTTTTCAGTCGTCCGCTTAGTGAAAATTCACGCACAGATTTCCTCCCATCGAATCGGACTCGATTTTGCGATTTGTTAGCGGAGAACCTCGTCGGGTATTTTGGGATGGCTGGGTATCACATCCGGATCCATCGTTTTCAAAGCCGTTTCCTTATTCTTGACGTTTTGAAAAATCCAATCGTAGAAGCCCGCCGACACGAGTTTCAGAGTGACTTCTTTTCCCGTCTTGTTTTCCCAAAACCAGCCGTGAATGCCGGATGTCGGTGCGATGAAAGTACCGTGCCCCTGGTCTTTGCCGATCTGGTTGTCGATATCGTAGGTTTCGTAATAATCCGTGCCCTCTTTACCCGCTGGCTTGACGTTGGGTTCTCCATGGAATTCGAAGAGAAGCTTGTCGCTGGCGATCCAGGAATAGATCAGACCCGCGCCCTTCTTCATGTTGTACTTGATTTCCATTCCTTCATTCGGGGCGATTTTCATTTCCCTGGAATCGATTTTGTACCGCTTGGATTGCCCGATGAATGCGCCCTTCACGGTGGGGGTACCCCCGTCAGGCGCGGGTTCCAATACAGGAACGATGGTGGCCGGCGGGTCGTCTGACTTCGATTCGGAAACAGATGCAGCGGGCTTTTCAGGGATCTTGGCGTCCGCCTTCGCCAGATCGGTCAGGCGCAATAGCTTTCCGGTTCCGAGGGGATCGATGCCATATTCCGCCGGAAGAACCGCTGTAACCAGCAAGGCGGTGGCGATGATGAGCGCCGCGACAGTGGCCTTCGCAATTCTTTTTTTCGAAGGCGGCTGAACGGTCACTGTGTACGTTTCTTCAGTCATATTGTCTCTCAGCCCCGCTCCGGGATCATCTCGAATCCATAGAACAGCCCCGTGGATTCGACATCACCCTCAGCGGACTTATCATGCAACAAAATATCCGGTGAGTTGGTATCCGACGAGGATGAAGCCGCCCACCATTAATACTGTGTTCGTTAAAAACGCGTGCTGGAGGAATCCCGGACGCGTGCGCCAATAGCTCAATCCGATGAGCACTCCGGTCAGTGCAAGCACTTGTCCGATTTCAACGCCAACATTGAAACTCACGATGTTCGTGACGAGCCCACTTTGCGCGAGTGTAAACTCCTGAAGCTTGGTCGCGAGGCCAAAACCGTGGAATAGACCGAAAATCAAAACGGCCAGCCGGGTGTTCGGCTGAAAGTGAAGAAACCGCTTGAACCCATCCATGTTGTCAAACGCCTTGTAAACGACCGAGAAACCGATAATCGCATCGATCACATAGGGATTCGCATGGATCCCCCCAAGGACGCCGCCGAGCAGAGTCAGACTGTGTCCAACGGTAAACAGGCTGACGTACTGCACGACATCTCTGAGCCGGTAAAGAAAAAATATCACCCCGACCAGGAAGAGCAGATGATCGTAACCGGTGACCATGTGCTTCGCGCCGAGGTACATGAACGGTGCGACCGCAGAGCCCTTGTTTGCCTGTACGAAGGTCGCATCACGCCTGGAGACATTGTGCGCTTCGGCGACGGCCGGCACAATCAACATGATTGCCAGCAGCACCAGAATTTGAATAGGCCGGCTGTTTCGCATATTGTCGATCCCGCTGCTCCTATCTCACTTTAACGTACTTTCGCAGGACCCGGGGCCGGGGTTCTCCGGCGAAGATGTTACCGAATTTATCGACGGTACCGAATTCGGGTCCGCTTCCCGTCTGCGTTCGGGGGTTGCCGCCCTGATCGATGATGAAGTACCTCACCCATCCTCGAAGGGCGTCACCGATCCGGATGCCCTGCTCGAAACCTGGATTGTCGACGTTGTCAGACTCCGAGTCGAAGACGTAGATCAGGTCTTCATCGTTGACGGAGAAAGCAATACCGCTCGGCATCCCGAACTGATGCCAGGTGGCGATGTACTTCCCGTCCTGATCGAAGATCTGAATTCGAGTGTTGGACCGGTCGCATACAAACAGCCGGCCTCTTTTGTCCATATTGATGCAGTGCGCTGTCCGGAATTCACCGGGCGCGTACCCGGTCTTTCCCCAAGCCTTGATAAACTTTCCGTCCTTCGAGTACTTCACGATGCGGTTGTTCGACCCGTGGCCATCTGCGACAAAGATGTCTCCATTCGGAGCGGTCACGACACCCGCCGGGGATCTGAAGTGATATTCATCACTGCCGGGAACTCCGGGATCGCCAAGAGTCATCAGGACCTTTCCATCGGGGCTGAATTTGCGGACAATGTGCCCCGCCTTCACGCCGGCTTTGGCTGCGACCGTTACGGACTCTTCGGCCGCTGCATCGGTCACCCACACATTGCCTTCCCGGTCGACATGCATTCCATGAGGCCAGATGAACATCTGAGCGCCGAAGCTCTTTACGACATTCCCCTTCGGGTCGAACTTGTAAATCGTGTCGTGAGGCTTGAGTTTGCCGTCCGGATTCATGCAGTCGACCCCGAAACGGCCGCCTCGGGCGACAGGCACGGGGCTGGTCTCATCGCATCGAATAAACGCCCAGACGCTCTCACCGTCGGCATCGATGTGCACAGATGCCGGAGGTCCCATCTCTCGTCCTCCTGGAAGTCTTGCCCATTCACCTCCGGGAACGCTCGGCCCGTCACCATCGGCCAGTCCCCTTACGGGGCGATACGGATTGTCAGCGGGTCCCTGGGCGAGCGGCACTATGCGCGCAGCAAGAAATGCCACGATGGCGCACGACGTGATCCATCCAATTCGGACTGCCTTCGACACGATGCACCTCTTTTTAGAAATCAATGAACCGTGTACCGCATACTCTATACTCGATAGCGCACGCTGCACGGATTTTCCGAGCTCTGAATGCTAACATACAAAATTTATGAGCAGCGCCGCCCCTTATCCGTCCGTCACGAATTTCGAGGGCAAGGTTTTTCAGGATGCCGATTTCGCAGGTGCCCAATTTCAAAGCAAGGTCAGCTTTCGAAATGCGCAGTTCCATGGAAAAACAAACTTCAGCGGAGCCAAATTCCAAGCTCCCAGCGATTTCACGGGCGCGCGATTCTTGGGCGACGTGGATCTTTCGGACGCCACTTTCACCGAACCTCTGTTGTTCAACAAGATTCAATTTGCCGGCAAAATCAATTTCGTCCGGGCCCATTTCCAGCATGATGCGCATTTTTCCGAATCGGAATTCGCGGCCGAAACCGATTTTTCGCAAGCCACTTTTCATGCCTGGGGATTATTCAATAAGAGCCGCTTCAAAGCCGGTGTGAGTTTCCACAGTGTGTGCTTCCGGGGATCGGCGCACTTCGACGATGTTGACTTCGAAACAGACGCGGATTTCCGCCGAGTCCGTCTGATTCCATTCGCCGATTTCCAGAGGGCCCGGTTCCGTGGCAATGTGCTGTTCAATAATGCCAGTGTCGAATGCAAAACTCTGTTTCAAGAAGCACGCTTCGAAAAGCTTGCTGATTTCAGCGATTGCCGCTTCACACATCCGGTCAACTTCAGCGCGGCTCATTTCACCGGCCCCGCTAATTTCGAACGCGCTATCTTTTTGCAGTTTGTCGATTTCACAGAAGCCCGGCTGGCCGATTCGTTCATTCTTTCGCCGTCGAAGGGCTCGGAAGGACTTGGGCCGGAAATCCGGTTCGAATCAGTGATTCTCGAGCGGCCGGAGAGCGTGCGATTCCAAAACATCAGCTTCGAGAAAATTACGTTGATGGGAACGAAGCTCGGTGGCATTTCGCTGGAAAATCCCCGATGGCCGCAGCGTGGTTTGTTCAAATCGAGCCAACGAGCGGTGGTGTACGACGAAATCCAGAAGGAGAAACCCGATCCGCAAAAGCTTGCCGAACTGTATCGCGACATTCGCGCAAATTTGCGCCAGGCCGGAACGACCGGCGATCTCGGCGATCTCTTCTACAGCGAAATGGAGGTTCGCCGGAAACAGGGGCGCGGCCCGCATGATCGTCTGTACTATCTCCGCCGCTACTGCTCCCCATACACGCTGCTGTGGCTCACGTGTGGTTACGGCCGCCGCCCGTGGCGCGCGGTTGTAGCCGCCGGCGCAGCCGCGCTCATTTACTTGGTATTTCGATGACGACAATCCGCTTGTGCAGAAGCGACGAATACGCAACGATGCTCGCGATTATAAACGCGGCTGCTGAGGCTTATCGTGGTGTCATACCATCCGACTGCTGGCACGAACCTTATATGTCGTTAAAGGAACTTGAGACGGAGATTGCAGCCAGTGTCACGTTCTTCGCTTACGAGGCGAATGGTCAATTGATCGGAGTCATGGGCATCCAACACATCGCAGACGTGGACCTGATCCGTCATGCGTATGTTCTTCCCGGTAACCAGCATCGCGGGATCGGCAGCGCCCTGCTCTCGCATCTTCAAAAAAACTTGTCCACGCGGCGCATGCTCGTCGGTACATGGACGGCTGCTGAATGGGCCATCCATTTCTACGAGCGTTATGGCTTCGAGCTCGTATCCCCGCTCCAAAAGACTTCGCTTCTGAGAACATCCTGGACCATTTCCGAGCGGCAGATTGAGACATCTGTTGTCCTCGCGAATCCGCCATTGGCCGCCATATAGCGCCTAAGAACAAGGTACATAGGCACATAACCCTGGCTTTCATGTCGTCAGGATAGCCACAGCGTGCAATCACATCTGCACACCGCCGCTCCCGGAGAGCCGAATGCTAAGTACAGTACTGCATAATTCTGGTCGCGTAATATTCCCCTCCTCGCAGAGGGGTGGCTGCGCCATCAAAAGAATGCCGCGAAGCCACCGAAGCGGCGCAGTCGGGGTGGTCAGACCGGCGCAACGTTTCGCCGAACTGACCATTAATTGAGGCTTCGCCCTATCGGGCTCGCGCTTCGCGCCCGGCGCGCCAGCTTCTATTAAGCTGTCGCGCCTCCCCTCCTCTGCGAGGAGGGGAGGCGCTCCAACCCATACGTCACCGTAATTACGAAAAGCAGTACTGAGATAGCGGTGCCCCTGAGCAACAAGCCTCCAAGCGCGGCGGAAGCGCAACTCCGTACTTCAACAAGTCTCGGCGGCTGATGGATTCGTTCAGGATGTGCGTGAAATCGTCGTGCCATGCTAGCCCCGAGATTTTACAATATCAATCGAATGCGAATCGGGAGAATGGGCGTGAAAACGTTAGTCTTGTTGCGGCACGGCGAAAGTACCTGGAATATGGAGAACCGATTCACCGGCTGGACCGATGTTGACCTCAGCTCAAGGGGCATCGAAGAAGCGCACGCTGCCGGCCGGCAGATGCTCTCGGACGGATACGTTTTCGATGTGGCATTCACCTCGGTGTTGAAGCGCGCCATACGGACGCTGTGGCTGGCGCTGGAGGAGATGGATTTGATGTGGATCCCCGTTTACAAATCATGGCGCTTGAATGAGCGTCATTATGGGGCCCTTCAGGGGTTGAACAAATTGGAAACCGTCGAACGCCACGGCGAAACACAAGTCAAGATTTGGAGGCGAAGTTATGATATCCGCCCGCCCGCGTTGTCCGCAGACGATCCGCGATCGCCGGGAAACGATCCGAGGTATTCCGAGCTCGACCCCCAGGAAATTCCGTTGACGGAATGCCTGAAGGACACGGTTGATCGTGTTCTTCCATATTGGAGCCAGATGATCGCGCCGGCCGTGCGGGCCGGCAAACGCGTCCTGATCGCATCGCATGGCAACAGCTTGCGCGCACTTATCAAATATCTCGACAAAATTTCCGACGAAGCCATCGTCGAGCTGAATATTCCAACAGGTATTCCCCTCGTTTATGAGCTGAATGATGTCCTGACGCCGATTCGTCATTTCTATTTAGGCGACCCTGAAGCGATCGAGCGCGCATCGCAAGCAGTAGCGGATCAAACGAAGAAAGTGAAAAGTTAGTTCCGGCGGGCGGCAGATTTCAGCGGCAAGGCGAGATTCAGTCCGGGAAAGTCCGAATTGATTGCTTCGTTGATTGCGACGACCCTACCCTGTGCGTTGAGAAGAGGTCCTCCCGAATTTCCAAGGGTATTGACCGTGTCGTAGAAAATCTTTCCGCCGGTTTGTGCCGTCACCCGGGTTTGCGTGACGACAGGTTGGATCAGACGGCGCTCTGCGAGAAACTCGGCAATCTCATCGGTGGCGGTCGTGGGAAACTTGAACAGCTCTCTTCTTACATCATTGGGCGCTCTGGCGGCAATCAGACCAACGCCACCAGGATACCCGATCGAAACGAGCGCCTCGCCGGTATCAACGGCTCGCTGGCTCAGTTGAAGCCCACCAGCCGGAGGCCGGCTGCCCTTTATCGAGCACAAGACCGTGCTGCTGTTGTCATCAGTGTGCTCGATTTTCAAATCGACCGCCGCCGTGCTGCCTGGAAAATATGCGTGAAGCAACCGTATCGACGGAACACGTTCAGGCCGGTCTTGATCAAATAAGGGATCTGCGTCCCAAGGGCGAAGAATAAAATCGCTCGTCAATACTTCTCCCGACGCAAGCAAGAACGCAGTCCCTGTGAACTCGCGCACAACGACGGGTCCTTCGGCATCGAACGAGACGATTTCCCGCCCGCCGGAATCGCGCAACGGTGTGCCGGATTCGTCCAAACCGGTATATCGCAGCGGTTTTCTCCCCATGCGATCAGTCCAAATGTACTCGCCGACCACGAGGGCAACGCTCGATGAGGCTTCACGGGCCACGCTTTGGGGCATGCTCTGGGCTTGCTCTAACCGGCGCAGCCTTTGCTCCAGCTTTTGTGCGGCCTCCTTCCAGGAAGGATCTGAAGCGGCTCTTGCGGCAGGTAAAGGTTCGTCCGGTCTTAAATACGGATTGTCGAGAGCGGCAGCCTGATGAGAAAGAACCAGTTCCCCAACGACTTTCCTTCCCGCGTATACACTCCAGCCGGCAACTCCGAGCAATCCCACAATCAGGATCGCCATGACGACAAAGCCGATGGAATCGCGAAGTATCCTCAGCACACCTCATTTTGACGTGCTCCCTCGCTGACTGATTGTCAAGAGTTGTAAAGACGGTGGATAATCCTCGCCACATGAGGAAATTTCTCACTATCGTTTCTCTTGTTGCGGCGGCAGCCGGTGCGGCTGCGGAAAGAAAGCCGTTCACGGTCGTTGAAGCAAGTATTCCTGAAATGCAGAAGGCGATGCGGGAAAAGCGCGTGACTTCACGCGAGTTAGTTCAGCAGTATCTGACCCGGATCGCTCTCTACAATGGGAGACTTCACGCCACGATTTCCGTCAATCCGAATGCGCTGAAAGAAGCGGAGGAGTTGGATCGGGAACGCGCCCGCGGAAGGCTGCGGGGTCCGCTCCATGGGATTCCGATCGCGCTCAAGGACATCATTCACACCACCAACATGCCGACGACGGGTGGTGCGATGGCGTTCGATGGGTTCGTTCCGCCCTATGAAGCGACGCTCACGAAAAACCTGCGACAAGCCGGAGCGATCGTCATAGCCAAGACAAGCCTCACCGAGCTTGCGAACTGGGTGGCCGGGCCTCCGACTCCGATGCCGACGAATTACAACGCCATCTCGGGTTTCGGTATGAATCCGTACGATCCCCGCCGTGACCCGCGCGAAGCCGCCGATGGACGCGCGGCGCTGTTTCCCGGCGGTTCGAGTTCCGGCATCGGCACGGCTGCAAATCTGTGGGCGGCGAACGTGGGGACGGAAACTTCCGGTTCGATACTGACTCCTTCAAACGCGATGATGCTGGCCGGAATCAAACCCACGGTCGGGCGAGTTAGCCGTTACGGTGTGATTCCCATCACGGCGGACCAGGATACCGCCGGCCCGATGGCCAAAACAGTGACAGACGCGGCGATCTTGCTCGGTGCGATGGAAGGCGCGTCGCCCGATCCGAATGATCCGGCTACTCGGACATGCATGTCTCCGCCTGGTCGAGACTACACTCGATTCCTTAAGCGCGACGGTTTGAAAAGTGCTCGCATCGGTATTCCCCGTGTATCTTTTTACGATCGGCTCAACCCGGACCAGGCTAAAGTCATGTCCGAGGCGATTGACGTTCTTGTCAAACAGGGCGCAGTTGTTATCGATCCGGCAGATATCCCCAGCGTCATCGATCCTGATCCGGACAAGAACATCAACCAGTGGAATATCTGCTCGGGGGCAGGAAACGCGAAGGGCAGTGACGCGAACTGTTCCGTCGTTCTGAAATACGGCATGAAGCGCGATTTCAATCGCTGGCTCGCGAGTCTTGGTCCCTCGTCGCCTGTGAAAACGCTGACTGAATTGCGCCAGTGGAATCTGAAGCACGAGAAAGCCGGTGCGATCAAGTACGGCCAGTCTAACCTGGACAACTCCGATGAAATGGATGTTGAGCTGGACCGCGCGCGTTATGAAGCGGATCGGGCCAAAGACATCGCGCTCGCGGGCACGCACGGTATCGACGAGGTGATGAAAGCCAATCGCCTGGATGCGCTGCTTTTCCCCGGCGCGAGCGGCGCCTCCATTGCGGCAAAACCCGGATACCCCACCGTGATCGTTCCGTTTGGGATGGTGCCGAACGCACCCTTCCCCCCGTTTCCTGAAGCGTTCGAGGCGAAGCCCGGTCCGTTCGGGGTAAGCTTCACCGGCATGGCTTGCAGCGAACCACGACTTATCGAACTGGGATACGCTTTTGAGCAAGCCACGAAACGCCGAGTGCCACCGGAGTTGCCATAGCCTCTCCCACTGGGAGAGGGTACCCCTACAGCACAATCGTGACTACGCCGCCTGCAGCAATCACGATATCCGAAACGGTCGCGCCAAACGGCAGCACTAGCGGGCTGCCTAACGGATTAAAAAAGTCAATCCGAACCGTTTGCGAAAATGGAGACGTGTTGGCAATCGTGATCTGAGTCCCAAATCCACCACCTGTGACAATTTGTGGTAACACTAGGGCGCCGGTGCCACCCACTCCGAAAGCCAATTGTGGAACCGCAAACGTGGCAGACGACGACACCACGAACGAAAAACCCCCAACTGCAGGCGCAGCGGAAAATTGGGTTCCCGCGGTGAACAGTCCTGTCGAAGTCGTTAATGGTGGAATCGGTGACAGGGGCGGCAGGCCAGTGAATGTGGCAGTCGTTGGGATCGCCGGCGTCGAAAAAAAAGGAGACCCTACTGTGAAGACATTATTCGCGCTCAACTGCGAGGCGACCGGCAAAGCCGCAAAACCGGGGCCATTGAAGGCGAGGGCCACCACCGCGACCGGTACGTCTGAACTGATGAACAGCAGCCCTGTCAAAGGCTGAGGGAAGGCCGGATTACCGAAGAAGATCTCCGTGACGAATCGCGAGATCTGCTGACGAGCGTCGATAGTCATCGTGGCCGCCGCCGTCGTCAGCCCTTGTTGATCACGAAGATTGAAGGTCACAGCTGCCGGGGAAGCATTGGGATTCACAATGGCGATCCCGATGTCCAGGGCCGCCGCAGGATTTGCATTGACGGCAACACCCGTCAGAGTAATCAGTGGACTCGCAACAACACTTGTTTGAAAGAAGCTCCTATCAATCTGTTCCGCAAAGACTTCCGAAACGGTCAAACCTCCCCCTGTCCCGCTGAGGGGTGTGATTACCGCAAAGCCCGTCTGAAGTGTCCCAGCGCTCACGGGAATCTGTGTAAGTGTTGCCTGGCCATAAGAAAGACCCGCGGCGATGACGGCAAGGGCGAATGAATACAAAAAGAGTTTCATAGGGGCCTCCCATATCCACACTGCACGCGCTCCTCCATCGTTTATCATAAGAAGCGTGGAATTGAGACCGGAATCTGCCGAACGGCTCGCTTACCTCGTCGAGCAGCTGAGGATTAAAAAGATCCACCGTCACATCTTCCTGTGCGCGGATCAGACCAAGCCGGAATGCGCCCCGAAAGAAGAAGGCCTCGCTTCGTGGAATTACCTAAAAAAGAGATTGGAAGAACTGGGACTCACGAGAGCGGAAAACGCCATTTATCGTACGAAGGCGAATTGTCTTCGCATCTGTCACCAGGGGCCGATTGCGGTGGTTTATCCAGAGGGCACGTGGTATCACTCGGTGACTCCCGCAGTGCTCGAGCGCATCATTCAAGAACACCTCATCGAAGGCCGGCCCGTCCAGGAGTTCGTGTTCGCGGAAAAAGATTTAGGCTAAGCGGCAAGGATTGGCCGAATCGACACTGCCTCCCAAACAACGAAAGGGACCTGGTGCACTTGTCGGGCAAGTAGCAGATTTTTGGCGTGTTTTTCGGCACGGATCACGTCTTCTTTAATTAGAAGGATTGCAATGCATATTGGTGGGACGCGATTCACGCTGAGATTCAGGTGAGCCGTTTCCCCTACGCGATTTCGAGTTCGGCACATTCGTCACCGGGCGGGCGGTACTGCCAGATCAGCTCCAGATTGAGAACGAAACACTAGAGTCCCGGACGACGGAGGTCCTGCATCATCAAAATAAATTCGGTGCTAGCCCCTCCGCCGGTTACGACGTAAGGAAAGAGAAGATCGCCAGGACTTGTTTCTGTGTCTGCCAATGCCGGTATTGTCGAAAGAATAAAATCCCCGCGTTCGAGCATCCGGTCCGATACCATCAACGTGACCGAACTGCTGGGGTGACCCAGCCAAAGTCGTTACATCCGCGGTGGCAATTGAAATTTTCCGGATCGTGAAATTGTTGCCGTCGACAACATAAAGATTTCCGCCTCTCGCCCAGATGCCGGTTGGTACATTAAAACGTGCAGCGGTTCCACCCCCATCGCGGCTGCCACGTCCGCCCTCAGGTCCCCTGAAATGGCTCACGATTCCATCCGAACGATTCGAAAAGGGTGTTGGAAGTATTTCGAACGGGACTGCGTTGATTATGGACCCGCCTGTCACCGAAATCGTTCGCAGTCCAGCAGCGCCCAGGAGTGTGACATTGACCACGAGCGATGTAGAGTCCCTCAGCCGGATACCGTTGATGACCACGCCCGTTCCGCTAAAGGTCACTGTCGTATTTTGGGTGAAGCCAGAGCCTGTCAGAGTGAGATTCAACGTTGCGCCCTGAATTCCCGACGAGGGCGAGATGCCGGTCAGAGCAGGAGCGCCAAAGCCGGGTGCCGTCTTTGTGAAAAGAAAGGCGAGAACGAGAAGTACTTTCTTGAAACGTTCAACCACAACGAGCTCTTACAAACGCGCAGATTAACGCGCGGGGATGATGTTCACATCCACAGTCTGTTTGGAAGATTCTGAAATGCTCACGGGTTTACCGCGGTCTTCATACGACGTCAAGAAATCCGGATCGAAGTAGGCGAATTCCTCAATGGCTTCCCAAGCGAAGATTTTGTATTCACCTGGCGCGACGCTGCGAAAGACGAAATGGCCATTTGGGTCCGTGACTGCGGTCTTGTAACTACTAAACCGGTCGCGAAACCGGTCCGGAATCAGGACGGCTTGAATTCCGGCGATCGGTTGCGACTGCTCGTTAAGCACGTTTCCGTCAACTTGACTCGCTTTTGAACTGAGCGTGATCTCGAGCGTGCCCGGCGGCGTGTTTGACACCACCAGTGGCTGGTGGAGTACATCTACCGAATTGAGCAAAGCCTCCCTGACGTAGATGTTGGGCTGCGGATAATTGATCCTCAGTCGATATTCCCCGGGAGGCACGTTATCGAGCGAAAACGTTCCGTCGGGCGCCATCGGCCGCGGCAATTGCATATGCTCGCCCGCTCCGGCCGATTCAAGCATGATGTGGATATTTTCAAAACCGTCGATTGCTGAAAGTTCCTGACCATCCACTCTCAAGCGGCCGGGTATCAAGATGCCTGGGGATAGTGTGAGTATCAGATTTTCCACGTCCGAAGCAGAAACCTCGACCGCCGCTTCCGCCGTTGGTCTGGAGGAAAATAACACATCAACAAGTTCGGCGAGAGTACGCGGCGCTGCGTTCGGCGCGATCGCAGCATCGAGTTCGGGTGTTGTGGTGACGAAAATCCGATAAGAACCTGGAGCTACAGCGCGAAACTCGAACGTTCCGTTGACCGGATTGTAATTTGCATTGTTGGTTGGGCCGTTGAGGGGACCAATAGATCGTCGCGGCGTCATACGAATCTCCGTGTTGCTCGGCGGTTTGCCCGTTGTACTATCGACGACCTTGCCTCGAATTCGATACATCTGCTGCTGCGGAAGAACGAACTCGATGCCATTCCGTTCCTCTCCGGGCAGGAGTTCGACAGCCTGCGCTTCGGCTGGATCGGGCGTGCCTGGATAGTACGTCGTTGGATATGGCTTTGCATCGACTTCGTTAGGATTGTGGAAGCCTGAATTTTCATATGGCCGATTCCCGCGACCTGCGCTGAGATAATAGCGGCCCGGAGTGACCCAGTAGAACCTGTACGCACCACGATCATCGGTTCTCGCCGATCCTGCCGCTTGGAAGGATCGGCGACCGGTCGGATTGTAAGCCGAACGCAGCAATAAGACCTGGAAACCCGTGAGAGGTTCACCCGAGGCGTCTCTCACGTTTCCGCTAACACTGCCCGCCGGAGTCAGGCGAAAGACGATATCTTTGATCGCCTGTCCGTTGACTACGCTGACGACAGTTCCCGTTCCTCTGCTGACGCGCTGACCGTATTCCAGCTTTGCGTAACCATTGCTGGCTGCGCTGATGCGATAGGAGCCGGCGTCCACATCCTTGAATACAAAACGTCCACTGCGATCAGTTTGTGTCGAGGGAAGCATGGGAATACCTATAACGGCCATTGGCTGACTTGGACTCGGTGCCGCATCGGACGCTGAAGCAACCCTCGTCAACTTCAATTCCGCGCCCGCAATCGGTTCATCGGTTCCGATGCGCAGTACGACTCCTTCGATGGATGCTCTTTGATCCTGTGGTTGCGGAACTACAAATGATGGCGCCTGCAGAAGCAGGAACAAACCAAGTATCGACCGCATCATACTCTTTCATCTCTCCTTCGGTTGAAAAGAGAAACCCAGTAAAAAATCCAGTTGATCGGCACGTGGAACCACCAGGTGGTAGGTTCGCGGATCGGGCTGCATTGCGGTCGATGGCGCGTATATCGAAATTCCGGCTGGATTTTAAACGCGAGTGCAACCATCGCAGCCCACGTCCATCACGACCGAAGGCTCATGTTGCAGAAGCCCACCCAGTGAAGCAGTCGCAAACGAATAAATTTCCTTGGATCCGCTGGAGGCAGATCAACTGCGGAATCTGAACAACCAGCCTCCTCGAGTCTGTTGCACAGTACACACTGATGGGCAATCCGGACAAGAAGGCATTTTCAATGGCTTATTAGCGGAACTGGGTTACCTCTTGGCAAATCGGCCCTTCATCGCAATTCTAATGGTAGACCTATCGGATCCACCTGAACGATCTCGATCAACCAGGCGCGGTTCCCGGCGACAAGCAGAATTACGAGCAAATGCGGATGCAGACCCTTGCCGGCGCGACCCGCCGCATTCCAGATGATTTTGTTCGTCACGCCGATAATCAAGTCCGGCCCGGAAATACTTGCCTTTGCCTTCGAAGCGGTTAACTTCGCTTCACCAATAATCAATTCCGTCCTGGAAATAATCAACTCCGAATCGGACACGATTAACTTCGGCTTTCAGATGATTAACGGTGAACTCAACACGATTATTTCCGTCGTCCACATGATTATCGTCAAGGCGTCGATAACCTAGTGCGTGCCCATAGCGGTCTTGTTTAGGGCGGAGATAATTATCGATAAGACGGAGATAATTATCGATGCCATCGTAGCGGTCTTTTCAAAGGTCATCTAACTCTTATTGTTTCATCGGTTTATAGCCTTGATCGATTGTAGCGGTCTTTTCCACGATCGTAGCGGTCTTGTTTGCCATCGTAGCGGTCAAGTCCGAGACCGAAGCAGTCTTGGTCATCGTGGAGATAATTAATTCCAGCTTCGAAGCGGTCATTCCCGCCTTGAACATGATTATTTCCGCTTCACAGACGATTGAGTCCGGCAGCGAAGCCATATGGTTTGAATGCCACTTGATTATTTCCGTTCCGGAAATAATCTTCTTCGCACCGGACATGGTTATCTGCGGGCTTCAATGAGGTGGAAGCTCCCGGTGCCTTGCTGGTTATTCGATGATTCAGCCTAAGGCACCGGGAGGCCAGTTTGCAGGACTGTCCTGCGAAGGGACCCGGCGGACTCGAACAATTAGAATCGGACTACGATGCCTCCGGAATACCTGAATCCGTTACTGCTTCCCATGTCAGAACCAAAGAGAGTGGTGTTACCCAGATGGATCCAGTCGATTTGGACTGGGCGCACAGCGATCCTGGGAGCCACGCGAAAGTCAACGCCACCGCCAGTAGCAGCCGCAAATCCGGTGCCGGAGCTGTTAACGCTGATACCCAGACCGGAGGAGGCAACGTTCCCGGAAGCGCGGTAGCCGCCCGCCAAAATGTGAACGAACATACTTGTCGTATCATTCGCATGGCTTGTGAATTGGGGTCCAAACATGAAGGACAGAAGCTTCGCATCGGCATTGAAGAGGGTACCCGAGTTAGGTTCGAGTACGGATGTGCCCTTCGAATGAAGAGCAAAATCTCCGGTTATTCCAACCCAGGGCGCAATGTTGCCTGTTACCGATGCATTAAACCCATTCACTCCTTCGCCGCCAGTTCGTTGATACGAGTAACCGCCGAAAATTTGAGCACCGTGCTGGGAAAACGCGGAACCTGTGAATACCAGCACTAGCGCAATGCTCATTACCAGACATCGTGTCATATCTAAAACGCCCTCCTGAGCGCAAGTGATCACGACACTCTAGGGACAGGTCATGGCTCCTTCAAGGAAAATGGAAAAGTGGGTGGGTTGGATTAGGAGTAGTCATGCAGCACAAACATTTGTGAGGCCCTTCGCAACGCTGATGGAATTGGGATCTCGACCCCCGTAAGGCGAGCCGAAGGCAATGTAAGCTACAGAAAAGGGAGGCTCCGCATATGCCGATTTCGAACTTCTTCGGATTGTGCGGACAGATTTGGGAACCACTTCACACGAATCTTTGTAATCGAATCTATCGTCGGATTCAGATCCAGAAGTCAAATTTTTCCCTTCGCTACTTTGACCTTCTGATAGCCTTTTTTGCGGCGACTCTGCCCTTTGTTCTTGGCAAAAAATTGCCAAGAGCTCATCACAATTTCTGGACCAGGAGTCGCCTTTTTTTATATGGAGCCGTTTTCATCCTCGAAAGTTCACAAAGATGCTAGGGATTTCCGTCGACTCCGTGGTGGGGAATGCCGAAACGCCCGTGTCGAACCTGGGATCTGTTGGGGTAAATCATGGAGAATTATTGTGAGTGGTGTCATCAAGGTGATGGTTCAGTTGCGTTACCGGCAGTACCTTCGCTTCAAAACGCGATGAGATCTCCCAGGTGTCCGAAATGCGAACGAGGAATCGCTCTAATAAGCATAACCACGGCCTCCCAAGTGGTGAACGTCAGCAGAAAAACCATTTATCTATGGATTGAAAAAGGATTGGTGAGCACCGTGCGAATCGCCGGCGGGCGGCAGCTCGTATGTTTCAGTTCCCTGTTTCGCAAGCCAGATAAGGATTCGGTGGATTACCCCTCGGCTCCTTTCAAGAAGATTGTCTAGTCCGGATGAGACGGACATGATTCGCACTCTTCCCGAGAAAATGCAGTCTAGAACTGTTACTTCTCGTGAAGTCCCGGTAATTGATAGTCCCTCCACCAGGCGATACGCTACGTCTGTTTGATTTGAAGACCTCGATCTGAACTCCGCGACGTTTCGATCACTCCAACGCGCGAAGGGTCTCGGGGTTAATCGCACTTCGCAGGACGCGAAAGAAAAACTCAAGGAACACACACGCCGTCGACCTGTGTCCAGACTTGTTTCAAGTCACCGGATCGACAGGCCGGGCGGTCATTTCAAGAGGAGATTTTCAACATGATTCAAGAGCTCGGTTCTCGAACACTATGTATTCTCGCCGTGGCGTTTTTGCTTCCAGCAGCGGGTTTTGCTCAGAGTTCACCTTGCGGGGACCTTCCCAACCAGGCGGCTTTACAGACTGCTCTCAATGCGGCTGTGTTAGCGGAGACTAGCGGTCTGAACCTTCATATGTGGGCAACTCTCGTCAATCGTGACGGAATCGTTTGTGCCGTCGCCTTCTCGGGTACAGATCGTGGAGCCCAATGGCCTGGAAGCCGGGTGATCTCGGCGCAAAAAGCCAACACCGCTAATGCGTTCAGTTTGGACAGCTCGTCTTCCAGTGGCGGTTCTGGAAAACCGAACGGACTGGCGCTATCTACAGCGAACCTCTATTCCGCCGTCCAGCCCGGAGGCAGCCTTTTCGGATTGCAGGAAAGCAATCCTGTCGATGCAGACGTGGCCTACAAAGGACCCTCGAGTAATTACGGCACTGCAGCCGACCCGATGATAGGCGCCAAGATTGGCGGCGTGAATGTATTCGGCGGCGGGCTTGCGCTCTACGTAAAGGTCGGACCCGTTCAAAAAATCGTCGGAGCGGTTGGACTGAGTGGCGACACGTCATGCGCCGATCACTTCATCGCCTGGCGGGTGCGGAAGGGCTTGGGGCTGGATCACTTGATGGGAGTGGACGGCGTTTCTGGAGACTCAGCACGTCCAGACAATATCATTTTCGACATCACTCCCAACCCTTCCGGCGGGACCGGTAACAGCCTC
>Ga0209157_1000168_pt1 | contig 59026 bp, 60 predicted proteins | sample GraSoiAngelo_135_FD_185892 | JGI IMG/M metagenome (GOLD analysis project Ga0209157, IMG submission 185892) | Grasslands soil microbial communities from the Angelo Coastal Reserve, California, USA - 14_0929_05_40cm (SPAdes) (version 2) | ecosystem: Environmental > Terrestrial > Soil > Grasslands ... | reverse complement strand
GGGGTTTGTGACGATCAACTCCGCTTCGTTGTCGATTCTCTCCACGTCATCCGCAATCGTTGACGAATGCGAAGGATGTGTTTTTACTCTGTCAGCGATCACGGCCATCAACGAGTCGATCCTCTCCCTCATGGAAACGATGGCTTCCGGAATAGCGGTGATCGCTTCCGGTGCGCCAATAATCGTTTCCGCTATGCAAACAATCGTTTCCATAGTGGAAACGGTTATTTCCGGCGACCCTCAAAACTCAGCGAATGATCGAGTTGCGGACGGCTCTGCCGAAATAATTATTTCCGAATTGGAAACGACCGTTTCCAGAGCCGAAGCGGTTGTTTCCGTTTTGCAAATAACGGTGTCGGAGGCGATGACGGTTATTGCTGAACGCGTCTTCGTTACAGATGGGTCGTACACGGTCGTGCCCGGACCGCAATCGGTCATTTATATATACAAAGCAGCGCTGTCCGTTGTGGAAACGATCGTTTCCTCGATGGAAATTGACGTCTCCGAGGCGGAGACGGTCGTTTCCGCCTTGCCCCCAAGTTTCTTCGCGGCCGAATTAATCATTTCTGCCGCAGAGAAAACCGCCGGCGCGGTGCCGGCGGGTGTGTCCCTAAACCATCAACCAGCGCCGTTGTTAAGGAAATGACCGATAACGCGCATTTCCCGAATCCACCCGTGGATTTGAAGACGCTGGCAACTGCCATCGATGAGCTGAGCGCGGCGATGGCGGCGCAGGTTCAAGGAGGAACCGCCTCGACGGCTCTGAAGAAAAACAAGCGGGCTACGATCATCGACCTGTTAGGCAAGCTGGCGCATTGCGGTAACAATCCGGCCGTGGTGCCTGGGCATCGAAAGAGCGCCATGCCATTCACGACCGGCTTTCATGACAGCGCAGCCGTACCGGCGGGCTGATCGGACTGCATGTCACGCGAACCCGCTCCATAAACGGTAAGGGAGCGCTGGCGTTGTCTGGATCGCCGTATTGCCGAAAGGACACCGTGCTTCCCGCCGAATCTTCGGCAACTTTCCGGTGTCAAGTGTGGGTAATCGTCAGATGAAGTTCAGCAGTTGCGGGGAATCCCCAATGAACGCTTTGCTGGTTGTTACTGAGATTGCCGTAGCAGTTGAAACTTCAGTCCCTTCAGGTAGGCCTTCGTCTGCTTGAGCTTCGCATTGGCACGGATTGCGTGAGCGAGATCCACCTTTGGATCGAGAATCATCTCGTGAACACTCTCTTCCTCTCGCTGGATGGCCTGTTCGGTTCGAACGACTTCTTCAATTACTTCCCGGAGGCCGGATCGTCGTTCGGTTGTCTGGACAGGAGGCACCATCGGAACATCTGTAACGGAAACCGTGTCATTCAAAACATCGTTTCGATAGTCGTCCTGTACAGGTGTGGAACTCAAATCCATTCTTGCCCGATCCGTTTTCGCAGTCTATTCGTAAATCTCCGTCCCAAAAACAATAACGGTTTTGAGATCGTTTCCGAATCGATCAAAAGTGCTCAGAGGCGGCACCACAGTGCTGGCACCTACGCTAGCGGGATCGACAATTCCCCAGGACACGGATAAGAGTCGGAGAGAATATTATTAATTTTTCCCGCCATCAGGAAACTCTCTTTCGTGGCAACGCGCCACCCGAACCTTTGTATTTCCGCTCGAACTTCCCACGTTTACAGGCGCTATAGCACCTTATTACTAACACCTTCGGTCGGTTCCTGTTAGGCCTTACATAACCCATCATGTTGGTGACCTTACCTAACATGCCTAACCGCAAATGGGATTCCGGTTGAGGCGAAGGCCCACACACATCAAGGAGAATTAGAAGAATGAAAAATAATCGGGGTTCTTCACTGTTGGAGTTGTTGATCGTGGTGGCGGAAAACGCGATCCTCCTGACTCCTCTGAACAGGAATCTCGATCCGGTGAAAACCGCGAAGAAGGGGGACCGGGAGCAGCTCCTGAAGGAATTCGCGCAAACCAAGAAGAAACTCGGTGCGACGGAACGCGATCTTGCGTTCCTCGCCATCGACGTTGTGGATTCGACAGGTATGAAACAGGGGGAAGAAAAGGCGATCGTCGAGCACGATTTCAAAGAGTACAAGCGCTATGTCGAACGGGTGCTCACGACGTACGGATGCCTGAAATCCACATGGACGCCCGACGGGGTGATGAGCTGTTTCACGACGGTCGATGCTGCGGTCCAGGGGGCTCGCGAAGTGGTCCGTGGTCTCGGGAAATTCAACAGAGAAATTAAGATCATGCGGGGTGATTTCGCCGTGCGGTGCGGAGTGAACTCCGGTTTTGTTTACTTCCACGAGAGCCTGCCTCTGGAGGAGGTAAGCGACCGTGTGATCGATATCGCCGGGCACATGCAAAAGAACGCAATGCCGAACAGCGTCTGCGTGGCGAAGCCGGCGATCGAACTGCTCAATGAACGTGGGGGATTTGAGCCGTCAAGAAGAACTGTCGACGGGTACGAAGTGTACGAGTGGAAAAACACCTGATCGCTATTTCTCGGTTCCCACCGCATCACATATCACTCTCCGTGCTTGAAATGACCATCCGCTGAAGGTCACACGGAGTGAAGGGGACACCGAAAAGGGTAGCGCGTTGGGGGAATAATCAAGAATGGCACTTTTTAAGAAAAATAAACCGCCGGTCGGATTGGATGGAGAGGTTTTGATCAATGATTAAAGTCAATCTTGGTGAGCGTAAGAAAGCAAAATCCGCCGCGAAGTTTGCCTTGTCCAAAAATTATACGCCCGTTGTTCTGGTGGCGATCGCTGCAGGATTTGTAGGCTATGGCTACTGGTGGTACTCCAGCTTGAACGATCAAATCGCGAACCGGGATAACAAGATCAAGCAAGCCCAGGCACAGAAGGCGCCGCTGGATAATGTCATCAAGCAGGATCAGATCTACGAAACCCGGAAAAAAACGCTCGAGAACCGCGTTAAAGTGATCGAAGGCTTGCAAAAAGGCCAGGTCAGTCCAGTCATGACGCTGGATCAATTGAGCGAAGCTGTCCAACGAACGCAGTACGCTCGGTTATCCAATCTTGATCAAAACAACGCGGTCCTCACGATGAATGGTGTTGGTACCTCGTTGAACGCGATCGCCGATTTCTACACGAATCTGACCGCGACCGGGTATTTCAAGAATATCGACGTTTCCAATGTGCAAGACAGTGCCGGCAATTTCATGTTTTCACTGAAATGCGAATTCTCACCTCCGCGGAGCCCGGCCCCCGCAGGACAACCGGCCGCAGCGGGAGGCAATTAAAATGGCGATCGACTTTAAGGATCTAGCAAAGCTTAGGTGGTACTACCAGGTTTTGATTGTGGCTGGTGTTTGTGGTGGATTGCTGGCGCTTTTTTGGTATCAGTTCCTGAGACCGATCGAGGCGGACATTCAGAGCCGCATGAGCATGCTGGATGACTTGCAGAGGACCATTGCTAAAAGTTTGCAGCAGCAGAAGCAGTTGGCTGAGCTCAAAAAGCAGGCACTTGAACTTCAGGCGAAACTCGACATGCTCAAATTGGTTTTGCCGTTGGAAAAAGAAACCGACCAGATTTTCCGGGCGGTCCAGCAACAAGCAACCACGTCGGCGCTACGAATCCTGCGGGTGACCCCGCGGCCGACAATTGATCACGAAGTTTATACAGAATGGCCGATTGATATGGAAATCATCGGTACGTTTCACAATGTCGGCTTGTTTTTAGACAAAATCCGGCAGTTGCCGCGCATTGTGAATATTAGCGGGTTGAAGATGAACGTCAGAGCCGCGGACGGGGATCAGGCAGCAACCGCGAGCATCGGCGCAACCTACGTCGCAACAACGTTCGTCTATAAAGAGGAAGGAAACGCAGCGACTGCGCCTTCGCCCAGTCCTGTGAAATGATGTGTAAAGCCGCACTGATCCTTATTTGTATCTTCATTCTGGCTGTGAGCTCAAACGGCTTTTCCTCAGGCTCAACCTCGACCAATTTTGGCGAGAAGTTGAAAAGACTGTTCCACGCAAAACGCGAAGCGGACGCGCGGCCGAAGCAACACCACGGCATGGCCCCGCCTCAAGACAAGCGCGCAACCTAAAGAAACGGGTAAAATCGAAGTAGTCCGCGACGCTGACGTTCCCGGCGTCATTTGTTCTCGTCACCGGGATGAACCCCTGCCCCTGCGGCTTCGCCAGTGACTTTCGCCGCGAATGCCTTGGTACTCCGCCCCAGATCCATCCGAGAGATGTCCTGGTAATCGATTGACTGCATGACCGCCTGCGTGCATTCAAAAAAAATGTTAATGCACAGCCGCCGCGTTGCCGATTTAACAAGATAGGAAGGACAGCGTAGGACCGAAGAGATGAAAAAGCGCTTAGGGGATATCCTGGTTCAACAGGGAAGTATTTCCAAGGAAGCCTTGAACCGGGCGATCGCCCTGCAAAGTCAAAAAGAGATGCGCCTGGGCGAAATCCTGTTGCAGGACGGATTCGTTTCCAAAGCAGAGATCGCCGCCGCCCTGGAACAGCTGCAGGGGATTGCTTACGCGGAATGTCCACCGGCGTCAATCGACGTGAAGGTCCTGGAGCGCGTCTCTCATGCGGTTGCGCTACGATGCTGTGCTCTGCCATTGGAGATCCGGGGTAAAGAGTTAATCGTTGCGATGGCCGAGCCGCAGAACTTGACATTCGTGAACGAACTCCGGTTCCGCGCCGGCATGGAAATCTCGAGGCGGTTTAGCTTTCGCCACGACGTTCTTCTCGGAATAAAAAAATTCTACGGCGATGGTGATCTGGACAGCGTTCAGGAATCGGAGCCGGGCGACGATGTCGATCTAAGCCAGCGTGAACCCGGCGTGGCGGATGTAGAATTCATCACCGCCGACGCCCGCGAGGAAAGCAACGCCGCGATCAAGGAGCTGAATTCCTCCAAGCAGCGGACTCCGGCGGTGCGCTTCGTTTCCAATATCCTGGCATTGGCGGCCCAAAAGGGGGCCAGCGACATTCATATCGAGCCGCGCGTCGGCAACACGATTGTCCGCATCCGTGTGGACGGTATTCTTCGCGAGCTCATGACCATTCCTTTGGACATTCAGACGTCCGTGACCTCGCGCATCAAGATTCTATCCAATCTGGACATCGCCGAGCGGCGGCTCCCACAGGACGGCCGCTTCCTGATGGTGTACCGGGGGGAACGCTTCGACCTTCGCATTTCAACGTTACCGACTCATTTTGGCGAGAAAATCGCGATCCGTGTTCTCGATCCAGGTGCCGCAATCATTACGCTCGACAAGCTGGGCTTGCCGGATCATCTAGCCAAGGATATCCGTCGCATATTGTCAAACCCGCAGGGAATGCTGTTGGTGACCGGGCCAACCGGATCGGGAAAGTCCACCACGCTTTATGCCGCACTCAATCAACTGCGGTCGCCCGGGAGCAATATCATCACGGTGGAAGATCCGGTGGAATACATGCTGGAAGGAGTGAACCAGGTCCAGGTCCATCCGAAGGCCGGCCTCACGTTTGCCGGTTGCCTGCGCTCGATACTCCGTCAGGATCCGGACATCATCATGGTAGGTGAGATCCGCGATGGGGAAACTGCGGAGATCGCGCTGAAGGCGGCCCAGACCGGTCACATGGTGCTTTCTACCTTGCACACCAATGACAGCATCGCCGTCATTACCCGGCTCCTGGATTTGGGAGTGCCGGCATACCTGATTGCGTCTTCGGTGACGGGCGTCCTGGCCCAGCGCCTGGTCCGGAAACTGTGCCATTGCCGTAAAAAAGCAGCAGCCAGCAACGATTTCATTCATCAGCTTGAGAGCATCGGCGTTTCCGATCTCCACACCTTTACTTATGAATATCATCCGGCGGGCTGCGCGCTCTGCGATAACACGGGTTACAAAGGGCGCGTCGGTATTTACGAACTGCTGCCTGTTGAAGGACCGATCCGCGAGGCCATCTACTCAGGCGCGCGACCCGAAGACGTTAAATCTCTCGCGCGGGCGGGCAATTTCCGAACGATGCAGGAGGACGCACTCCATAAAGTGCGAGAGGGTGTGACCGCCCTTGGCGAAGTCCGCCGTGTCATTCTGTTCGATTCCGCCAAAGTTGAACGATGCGAAAGTTGTTCTCGGGAGGTTATGACGACATTTGCATTTTGTCCGTTTTGCTCCGCCACCCGCGGCACGGTGGATAGGTCCATAAGTAGTCCGGCAAAAGTCCAATTCATGAGGAAGTATGAAAAAGTTTGAGAATCGTGAGGTCACGCGCCATCAACTGCTTGGCGATCTTTATCTCGTCTACGAAGGCAGCACCGAAGAGTATGAGGTACACCTGCCGGATTTAAGCACACGCGGAATGTTCATCCCCACACGACGGCTTTTTCCCATCGGATCCGTCCTCAAGGTGCGGTTCTTGCTACCCCGATCCGGGTTTCTGGTGAACGCGCGAGCGGAGGTTCGACACATCGTGCCCGATTCCGGCATCGGTGTAGAGTTCGTGGAACTTTCTTCCGAAGCTTTAAGGGCGATCGAAGAAGAATTCGGAAAATAGGATTAACAGTGCCGCTCAACGCGCACTGATCTTCGGTCGCAAATACCCCTCCCCAAAATCCTCGACGTTCACAGCCGATCAAAGACAAGAGTTTTTGATTAGTTCCATCTATCGCGCGAAAATGGTTTCCATGAAAAGCCGGCGGGGCTTGCTTCTAGTAAATACGGGCAACGGCAAGGGAAAGTCCACCGCCGCGTTTGGTATTGCGCTTCGCGCGATTGGGCAGGGGCTTCGCGTCTCGATCATCCAATTCATCAAAGGCAAGTGGAAGACAGGCGAGCTTCAAAGCGCGCAACGCATCGGCCTGGAAATGATTCCGATGGGAAAGGGATTTACCTGGGAGAGCGCAAACCTGGAAGAAGACAAATCTCTCATGCGCGAAGCTTGGACCCTGGCTTCGCAAAAAATCTTGTCAGGCGAGTACGATTTAATTATTCTCGACGAGTTAAATTACGTTTTGGGTTACGGTTATCTTCCGGTTGAGGATGTCATTCGCTGTTTCCAAAACCGTCCGGCGCATGTTCATGTTGTGGTCACGGGCCGTAATGCCCCAGAAGAAGTGATTTCGATTGCGGATTGCGTCACGGAAATGCGCGAGATCAAACATCCCTACCGTAACGGGATTCCAGCCCAGAAAGGCATCGATTACTAGACAACGACGCTGAATGCACGGGAAGGCGGTGAAAATCCGCCACTGCCCCGCAACTGTAAGCGGTACAAACAGCCGCGCGTTCGTCACTGCATAGCAAAGCGCATGTGGGAAGGCGAGCGCGATATAGCAACCGCAAAGTCAGGAGACCGGTTCAGCGGAAAACATGGAAACTCTTTTCCGAGGGGGAGAAGATCATGTCCACTCTCAGCCTCCTGTTCTTTCTGCTTCTGTCTGTTTCCGAACAGTTCGAGGGCATCGTTGAAGATCCAACGGGTGCTCGAATCGCGGGCGCAAAAGTCCAAATATCCGGTCCGAGCTTCAATCGTGAAACCTATACCGATAGCGACGGACGCTTCATCTTCGATGAGACATTGCCGGGCGATTATTCGATTCTGATTACTGCCGCAGCATTCGCTCCGTACAGCGCGTCGATTCACCTTCCCACCGGCACCTTCGCGGTCACGCTGCAGATTGCGCCGCGCGGTGAGGACGTTCTGGTTACGGCGACTCGCGTCGAGACTCCAGTAAGCATGTTGGGAGTTTCCGTTACTGCCATCGATCACGATCACATCGCTCAACAACAATCGCCTCCCGTCTATGAACTGCTGCGGGAAGTTCCCGGCATCGCCGTGGCCCAAACCAGCCGGCGCGGAGGCACAGCAGCGATATATACGAGGGGCGGCGGCAAAAATGCCAATCTGTTGTTGGTCGATGGCATCCAGGTGAACGAGCCCGGAGGCGATTTCAATTACGCTCACCTCACATCGACAAATATCGAGCGTGTGGAGACTGTCCGCGGTCCCCAGAGCGCGGTTTATGGCTCCAACGCAGCCGCTGCCGTCATTCAGGTCATCAGTCACCGGGGCAGCGCAGAAGACGGAATCGCGAGCGGGTTTGGCTCCTTTGAAGGCGGAAATTTTTCGACTTATCGATACCGCACGGGCGTTTCTGGCGTGCTGAAGATGTTTGATTATTCTTTGGGAGCAGAGCGCGTCGGAACTCAGGGCGCGTACATGAATGATTCCTACCGTAATCTGACGCTCGCTGAAAATCTCGGTTATCGATTCAGCGATAGATCTCAGGTCCGGTTCACGTTACGGACAATTGGCAACTGGGTCGGCGTTCCTAACAAGGTCGGGTACGGGTTACTCGACCGCGATGCATTCCGTACCGGCGAAAACATCATCAGCGGAGTGCGTTATGAGCGGAACACGGAAAATTTTTCGCACCGTGTACAACTCGGCCTCACTCGCTTTCGAGACTACTTTCAGGATAACCAGGGCGAAGGTCCTTTCAATATCGGTGCCGTTGTGGAGGGTACGACGGGCGCGCGTGGAACCGAGGGCGTGCGGTTGGTGCGGATGCTGTCCGCTTGGGAGCTGTCGTCCTCAAATTTTGTTATTCCCAACGGCACGCGAGTTGTTCGCCGGACCGTATTCATCAGCGCCTCGGCTCCATCGAAAACCATTACCGAGCGGCGATCGGCGGGATATCAGGGAAACTGGAGTTACTCGTCCCATAATTCGATCATCTTTGGCTACGACTTCGAGCAGGAGCGTGGCATCACGGATATCGCCCCACCGCTCCGAAACAATCATGGCGTGTTCGCGAATCACCAGCACAGCGTGGGCACGAGACTGTTTTTTACCGAGAGCGTCAGACTCGAAGACAACTCGGTCTTCCACAAGAAGGCCACACCGCGATTCGCCGCTTCATATCTGCTTACGTCAACAACTCGCTTGAAGGCGAGCACCGGTGCGGGAATTTCGGAACCCAGTTTCCTGCAGAATTTTGCCCACGATCCCACCTTCATTGGAAATCGCAATCTTCGCCCGGAACGTTCCCAAAGCGTGGAAGCAGGAATCGAGCAGCACTTCTTTGGTTCGCATTTCGTGACTGAGGCGACGCTGTTTGCGAATCGTTTTCGGGATCTGATTGTTTTTGTTTCTTTGCCGGCGCCACAGCCGGGAACGTGGATCAATGTGGAAGCAAGCCGTGCCGAAGGCATGGAATGGAGCACACGGCTCGAACTATCGTGGTTGAGGCTTCGCGGCCAATATACGATTCTCGATACGCGTGTTACCTCAGCCGCCTCACCGGCGAGTGCATCGACGGGAATCGGGCAGGAATTGCCCCGCAGGCCGCGGCATTCCGGCGCCGTCGATGTCACAGCCGTCCTTCGGCGTGGTTTCGTCACTCTGAACACGACTTTTGTCGGTGAACGCCAGGATTCGGATGGAGTGGGCTTTGGAATTGTCCGAAATCCCGGATACCAACGAACCGATCTGGGCGGGAGCTATTCCCTGCGGCCATGGCTCGATGTATTCATTCGGGTCCAGAATCTTTTCAATCGCCGGTACGAAGAGGTACTCGGCTACACGGCTCTCCCTCGGAATGCGCTTGCCGGCATGACCTTCCGTTGGAGGCATCGATGAGACGGAGCCTGATGATTGTCGGAACCGCGTCGCATGTCGGGAAGAGCATCATCGTGACAGCGCTTTGCCGGGTGTTTCGTCAACGCGGTTTGCTCGTGGCTCCATTCAAGTCGCAGAACATGGCTTTGAATTCGTTCGTTTGCCGCGACGGTAGCGAGATTGGACGTGCTCAAGTCGCTCAGGCCGAAGCGGCAGGTGTTGAGCCGGAATCGGACATGAATCCAATTCTCCTCAAACCGGCTACGGATCGACAGATTCAGGTCGTGCTGCACGGCCGTGTCTATCGAACAATGACGGCGTCGGAGTACTACGAGCAAAAACCGTTCTTTTTTAAGGAAGCTCTAGAGAGCTTCCACCGCCTCGCACAGAGATTTGACGTCGTCGTAATCGAAGGCGCCGGAAGCGCCGTGGAGTTGAACCTCAAAGATCGCGATATCGTCAATCTACCCTTTGCGAAAGCCATCGGCAGCCGCGCTGTGCTGGTGGCCGACATCGATCGCGGAGGAGTATTCGCCTCGATTGTCGGCACCTTTACGCTCTTGGAAGACGACGAACGCGACCTCGTTCGGGGATTCATCATCAATCGTTTTCGAGGCGACCTGCGCCTATTCAAAGGAGGGCCGGAGTTGTTGGAACAACACACCGGGCGCCCCTGCTTCGGCGTGTTGCCGTACATCGAATCTCTCCGCATCGACCAGGAGGACAGCGTGTCGCTCGACGAACGGGCCGTACCTCACGGAGCGTTTCGCGTTGGAGTCATCCGGCTGCCGCACATTGCTAATTACACGGACTTCAATGCGCTCGAAACGATCCCCGATGTCGCAGTGGAATATCTGACTGAACCCACAGCTGCCGCCGACCTTTTGATCATCCCCGGAACAAAAAATACGATCAGCGACCTGAAGTGGCTTTACGAACGAGGCTTCAAGCCGTTGCTGTTCCAAACGCTGGAACGTGGGGGATGGGTGCTCGGCATCTGCGGTGGATATCAAATGCTCGGACGAAAGATATCCGACCCCTTTGGTGTCGAAGAGGGTGGATGCCTGGAAGGACTTCGATTGTTGCCTGCCGAAACCGAACTCGGCCGCGACAAGGTGACGGTTCAATCGCAAGGCTGCTCCTTCCTTGGCGCTTCCGTTTCCGGATACGAGATCCACATGGGCAGAACCGAGCCGCTCGAATCTGTCGATCCGTTCATTCGGAAGCAGGACGGAACAGCCGATGGAATCGTTTGCGGCAGGATCGCCGGGACGTACTTTCATGGCCTCTTCGACAACCCGGAATTTACGCAAGAGTTTCTTTCGCTTGTAGCGAAGAGCCGCCGGCTCAACTGGCGCCCTCCGAACTTCCGTTATTCAAAGAACGAGCAGTACGACCGCCTCGCGGCGGTGGCTGTAGACCATCTCGATATTGATCGAATTTACGAATTGCTCCAATGATCGAAGCGACCACAGCCGAATTCGCCATAGCAGTTATGCTGGATCTCATCATCGGAGATCCTCGATGGTTGCCCCACCCGGTCGAAGGCATCGGCTTCCTCGTTCGCCGGTTCGAACGGTTGTTGCGAAGAATCATGCCTTACGAGCGAGCAGCAGGCTCGGTACTGGTATTCATGGTTCTCGCGGTCAGCCTGGTTTTCACTGCCGCCACATTGCGATGGGGAAGATCTCCTGTTGCCGTCTATTGGATCTTCAGTTGCCTCGCCCTGCGCAGTCTCGACCAACACGCCCTTCGAGTGATCAAAGCGCTGCGCTCTGGAGATCTTAATGTTGCCCGAAATCTCGCCGGACAGATCGTTGGGCGTGACACGGGCAAGTTGTCCGAAAATGAAATCACACGCGCCGTCTTTGAAACGGTTGCGGAGAACCTGAGCGACGGTGTCGTTGCGCCGTTGTTTTTCCTCGCCCTCGCCGGCATTCCCGGCATGGTTGCCTACAAGGCGATCAACACGATGGATTCCATGATTGGCTATAAAAACGAAACGTACATTCGATTCGGTTGGGCAGCCGCCCGGCTGGACGATCTGGCGAACTACATACCGGCTCGAATAACGGCGGGACTTATTGTCCTGAGTGCAGCACTGTTGCGGCTTCGATGGCGAAGTGCGGCTGCGATAGTTTTGCGAGACGCCCAGTTGCAGCCTTCTCCAAACGCGGGCTATCCGGAAGCCGCGCTCGCCGGAGCCTTAGGAGTGCAGCTAGGCGGCTTGAACTACTACTTCGGGCGTCCCGTGCACAAGCCGTTTCTCGGCGATCCGACTGACGAACTGCAGTGGAGTCGCTTCGCGACTGTCCGGTGGTTGATGTATGGCGTTGCGGGGTTTTCTTACCTGGCGTTGGGCATATGGCTTCAGTTTTAAATCATGGTGGTCGGGCGCTCGCGTTCGCGCGTGAGCGCAATTTGGATTATCGGGATGTGCTGGATTTCAGCGCCAATATCAATCCACTTGGACCTTCTCCAAAGACCATTGCTGCCCTTCAAGAATCTTTACATACCATCGCAGTCTATCCGGAAGAGATGCCCACTCGCTTTGTGCGTTGTCTCTCCAGTGAACTGGGCGTACCTGTCGATCAAATCCTGACGGGCAACGGCGCAACGGAACTGATTTACTTTTGGTTGAGAACCACGCGCCCACAGAGCGCAACCTTGATTGTACCGGCGTTTATGGAATACCGCCGCGCCCTGGAGAGTGCAGGAGCTCGAATCACGGTTACCACGTTGCGGCCCGAGGATCATTTTCGTTTACCGATCATCCAGCCGGTCAGTGATGTAGTGATCCTGTCGAATCCGAACAATCCGACCGGCGCATGCGTTCCGCCTGAACCGCTATTGGACTGGCTGGGACAGATTTCCGGATCAACCCAGATTTTGCTGGACGAGGCCTTTATTGAATTTACCGGCCAACCTTCAATGGTCCGGTATATCGGAAAATTTCCGAATCTCTGGGTCCTGCGGTCGATGACCAAGTTTTACGCCATTCCCGGCCTACGATTGGGGTACCTCGTCGGGAAAGGCGTGCCGTCGCTTACGCACTCCCGCGAACCGTGGCAAGTCAACAACCTCGCTGAGATTGCGGGTATCGCGAGTCTGGCTGATCGTTCCTATCAAGAGGCGACCCTGCAGCTTGTGCAGCGGGAAAGGATCTGGCTGTGGAAACAACTTCAAGGCCTTGCTCATATTCGCGGATTTCCGACGGGGGCGAACTTTTTCTTCGCGCGTTGTGACAGCGATCGGAAGTTGGACGAACTGATCGCCGCTCTCGCTGAGCAGCACATCTTGATTCGGGATTGCCGAGGCATCGAGGGTGTCGACGGCCATTGCGGCCCTTGCTTTCGATTTGCCATCAAGAAACGTGAAGAGAACATGCGTCTGTTGAGTTACTTCAGGAGAATTTAGATGTGGCTGGTCTTATTATTCGCGCTCGCATCGCATCGGATCGTGTCCACCGCTCCAAGTATTACGGAAATTCTTTTTGCCCTCGGCGCGGGTGATCAGGTTGTTGGCGACACGCTCTATTGCAATTATCCGGAGGCCGCCAAAAGCAAGCCGAAAATCGGCGGCTTTAAGACACCAAACATTGAACTGATTCTCGCGCTCAACCCGGACCTTGTTTTCGTGAACGACAGCCAAACGAATGTCGTGGCGGCTCTCCGCCAGACTGGACGCATCGACGTCATTACTCTCTATCCGGATAGTGTTTCGGGCATTTATCGATCGATCCGGATTGTCGCCGAAAAGATCGGAATGCCGGAACAAGGCAAGATGCTGGTTCAATCCATCGACAACGAGATTCATCAAAATGCCGGCCGCACGAATCGAACCGCCAAGCCGAAGGTGTTGTTTGTGGTTGGCCGTACGCCAGGCACCGCTGCGGGTCTCGTTGTGGTTGGCCGCGGGAGTTACTTGAACGAACTGATCGAATTGGCCGGTGGTATCAATCCCGCAACCGATGCTGTCGTGCAATACCCGCGATTCTCCCTCGAAGAGGTGATTCGTCGTGATCCAGACATCATTCTCGATATGGGGCATGACCACATCGTCACAGAATCCGAAAGACAGGCGGTGAAGCAAGTCTGGCAGAAGTATTTCTTCCTTCGCGCAGTTCGCAACGACGCCGTATTTCCTATATCTGGTGAATATTTTGTGACGCCGGGTCCGCGCGTCGGTGAGGCTGTCCGCGAACTGCGGAGGATCTTCTCGCGATGATTACGCTGATTACTGGAGGAGCACGCAGCGGCAAGACGCGCCATGCGCTCGTATATGCCGGCTCAAAAGAGCCGAAAACGTATATTGCCACGTCGGAAGGTCTGGACGACGAGATGCGCGAGCGCGCCGCGCGCCACCGCGCAGAACGAGGCGCTCAGTGGGACACGATCGAGGAAGCGTACGACCTGCCGGAACACTTGAGAAGACTGCACGGCGTTGTCGTGATCGATTGTCTGACTGTTTGGCTGTCCAACTGGGTTCTGCGAGCCGAAGACCAGGCCGGAAAACAGATTGAATTGTTGTGCCGTGCCCTGCGTGTTGCCGAAGCCGACGTTGTGGCGATTACAAACGAAGTCGGGTGGGCCATTGTCCCGGACAATGCATTAGCTCGCCGCTTTCGAGATCATTCCGGCCTTATGAACCAGCGGGTGGCTGAAATTGCGGACCACGTTTTACTGATGATCTGCGGTATTCCGCTGCAGGTGAAATGATGGGATTTCGTGTGGCCGTGCAATTCCTCACGAGGCTGCCGGTCCGCACAGAAACGGTTACCGCACGCCAAATTGCGTCTTCTTATTACTTCTATCCGGCGATCGGATTCCTCATCGGGCTGGCCGCCGCCATCCTCCGGCGCGCATTGACCTTAATATTTCCGGATTCCTTTTCAATCGTGATCATTCTGGGTTTCCTGGTGTGGGTGACAGGCGGACTGCACGAAGATGGTTTAGCGGACGTAGCCGACGCAGCAGGCGGCTGGACGCGTGAAGAACGATTCCGGATTATGAAGGACGCCCGCATTGGAGCATTCGGCGCCATCGTATTGATCCTCTGCGTACTCGCTAAGTATGCGGCGCTCACATCCATGAATTCCGCCCGGATCGATGCCGCACTCATGACGGCGCAGATTCTTGGGCGTTGGGCGTTTCTTCCTCTGGGATATTTCACTCCATATGCCAACGACGGTCTTGGTTCGGAATTCGCAAAGAGAATACGAACCAGCACACTCATTGTGACGACCCTATTCAGTGGCGCCCTCGTGATCCTGATCTCGCGCGTTTCCGGCGCTGTTGCATTCTGTGTTGCAGGAATCATAGTCGCTATTGCCTCGACATACTTTCGTCGTTGGATTGGCGGGATTACAGGCGATTGTTTTGGAGCAACTTTTCACTTTGTGGAGATCGCAACCTATGCCAGTTTCCTTGCCTGAGATTCAAAGCCCCGATGGTCAGCTCCGCTCTCAATTGCAGCAGCGGCTCGATAACCTCACGAAGCCGACAGGGAGCCTTGGGCGGTTGGAAGAGTTCGCCCGTGAGTTCGGCGTTATGAGGGGATCAGTGGATCTCGTTCTGAATAGGCAGGCGATCTTCACGTTTGCGGCCGACCATGGAGTATCGCGTACAGGCGTTAGCGCCTATCCCCGCGAAGTGACCGCACAGATGGTTTTCAACTTCTTGCGCGAAGGTGCTGCCATCAATGTCTTGTGCCGTCATTACGGCATCGAGAGCGTTATCGTCGATGTCGGCGTCGATTACGACTTCCAAGAGCGGCCCGGCCTCGTTTCGAAAAAAGTACGCCGGGGCACCGAGAACTTCGCCGAGCATCCGGCGATGACCGAGGATGAGGCGATTCGTGCCATTCAGGCCGGAATGGATTGCGCCCAAGGCTACGATCTGATTGGAACGGGCGAAATGGGCATTGGGAATACCACATCCAGTTCGGCAATACTCGCCGTGATTGCCGGCTTGCCGGTTGAAGAGGTCATCGGGCGAGGTACGGGCGTGGATGACGAACGGATGCGCCATAAGGCAAATCTCATCAGAGAGGCGATCCATCGCCATCAACCCGATCCACACGATGCGCTCGATGTCCTTACGAAGATCGGAGGTTTTGAGATCGGGGCGATCGCTGGATTGATTATTGCGGCGGCCTCGCGGCGCATCCCCGTTGTTGTTGATGGTTTCATTTCCGGTGCCGGCGCAATGATCGCCACAAAGTTGGCGCCGGAATCGCGACAGTTTATTTTCTTTTCACACCTGTCGCGAGAACGAGGCCACCGCAGAATGTTGGAATACTTCGGTGCTCGACCGATACTCGATTTGGACATGTGTCTGGGCGAAGGAACGGGCGCCGCCATCGCTATGGGTATCATCACGGCTGCTGTCCGCCTGTATCAAGAAATGGCAACTTTCGAATCGGCGTCTGTTTCTCGGGGCGGACAAACGCCGACTGTAGGGACGCTCTGAGAAAGTGTGAACGAATTACGCTGGATTCTAATTGGTTCACACCATCATAGACCTTTATCGTTTCAGAAATCGGTTTTCAGGCTCAATCAACGGTCTCCGGATACTTCCACTTTGTGATAGTCCCATGCTGCAGGCTGACGTTGTTCTCTTCGCAGGCGTACTCCATGATCACGTCTTTCGCGGGCTTCAAGGTCCACGTTCGTGCGTTCATCCAATCGTGAGTGTAGGCTTTCGGATCATGAACCGTCACCGTGTGCAAGATCGTAAGCGAGTCGGTACGGGTGAACGTATTGATGTACTTCATATCTTTGCTGTGAGGGTGCCCGACGGTGTCGAGTCTGGTGTATCCGTTGAAGCCCGTCGTCTCGATGACAAGCGTGTCACCGTCCCAGCGCGCGGTGGAGACTCCCGTCCAGCTCGGCGGCAAGTCTGCCGGCCATTTAAAATTCGGATCCAATGACATCCAGTGGAACCATGTGTTTTGCTCGAAGAGGAACGCGAAGGCGCTGTTACTGTGGACGATCTGGACTCCATGTGGAGAGTTGATGTTGCGCGACATTCCGAAAGGCAGACAACTTCCGGCGTAATCCCCGTTCTTCTCCGGGTCGTAATCCTTCCACTGCTTCAATCCCCACTCAGTGTACGGAAGATCGTAGGTCTTCGGCTGCCCTTTGGCATCGACCAACGGCTCACCTTTATGGGGCCAGTCGAAGGGCATCCGCGTTGCCGGATCCAAAGCACTGGCTCCCTTCGGGCCTGCCATATTGGGAGTATATGGATTGGCCCAATGGCCGCTGAAGTCCGGTTTGCCGTCTGAAAGTCGCGGCGTCGGTCCGGCCGGCGGGAGATTGGCCCCGCGTTGTGGGCCACGTCCACCACCTTGCCGTCCGGTTTCTTGAGCGGCCACTCCGAGATTCAACACTAAGACGGCAGCGACAGCCGCCACAAATAGGACTGAATTCCAACGCATTGTCATGCTCAATCTCCTTTCGAGAGGCTATTCCCCGCAATAGCCAGAGTCAAGAAGATGCAATTGCCGGCCGTAGGTATAACTGCGGTCTTTTTTGTTATATTCCCCTCCTCGCAGCGGAGGGGAACACTCATGAAGCAACCCGTATTAGGAATCGTGGCCACTATCATCGTGATAGCCGTATCCCTCACCCTCATTTCATTTTTTGATTTTCCGACTTTTGCCGGGTGGATCTCTTACAGCCTGATGTGCCTTATTCCAATGCAAATAGTCGTGGGCGTCACCTGGGGCACGCATCATCCGGGTTTCGCCGCGAAACAACGCCAGCCGCTGAAAGGTATTTTATTGGCGATAACCACAGCCGTGATCGGAGCGATCGTTTTGGCGGCTTCGCTGGCTGTCGCCGGAGGAAATGTGACGCCGCCGGCTCCGATGCTCGTGCATGTGACAATCACGTCGGTTGTTGTGACGTTCTGGGGTGCGATCATCTTCGGCGGCTGGCCCTTCAAGGCAGTCATCAGGAATGAAGTTGCCGCAGGTTTGGTCCTGCTCGTTGCATGCTACGTCGTGAACTACCTTCTCTTCAGGATCTCTTTCGATTACGGATTCATGCAAGGCGCGCCGGTTTACGTTCCGTCGTTAGACCCGCACGGGATGTTCAGTGCTTTGAATATTCTGGTTTTCGAAGTCTCGTTCTTGATCGGGCTTTTCGCGATGGCGAACTTCGACCTCTGGCCGCTCACCACGTTTTCCGGTGTGATGCGGCAGCCCTTGCTGGGTATCGTTTGGACGGTAGTCGCGCTTGCCATTGGCGGCCTGGCATTCTGGTTCGGGGTAGGCATCATGAAAATGGATGTGATGGCATTTCTGGTCACCGCTCCGGTCCCCTTCATCTTCGGCTCAATTGTCGTTATAAACATGCTGCAGAATTCGCTTTTTGGAAAGCTGGCGCAGCCCCTAAAAGGACTTGCTAATGTCATTGCCGTTATCGTTATTGGAAGCGCGCTGGGGCAAGTGTACCGCGCACTCGCACCCGCGATATCCGGAACGCTTCATGCCGGACCACCGGCCTATGAGCTGGAAATCTGGACCGCCTCAGCACTACTGGCTGTGACGTTCCCGTTCCTCATCTTCTATGCCGAATTTTTCAAATTCTGGCCGTTGTCGAAGAGCGAATAGCGACCCTCACCCGGCGCGCCAGCCTGCTGGCTGTCGCGCCGCCCTCTCCCAGAGGCAGAGGGTCAGCCGTCCGTCCTGCCCTGTTCCATCAGCTTCACCAGCGCGTGCAGCGTTCTGTTTACCGGCGTCGCGATACGGAGTTCTTTACCGCGCTGGACAATGTAACCATTGAGCGAATCGATCTCGGTGGGGTTGCCGCGCGCGAGATCCTGAGCCATCGAGGAAGTCGCATTGGCCATGGCATCGCCAAGCTTGAGCGTCGTCTCCACAAGCTGCTCGACACTGGGGAGAGAAACTCCCGACGCCTTTCCCACGAGGACAACCTCCCGAATCAACTCCTCGACGATGCCACTGGAGAGAGGATTATTTTTAATCGCGCCATAGCGCGCTTGGGCCACGGCCGAGATGGCGTTGTAACCACAATTCATGACCAGCTTCGTCCAGAGTTCGGCGGCAATGTCGTTCGAAATCCGGCAAGAGATATGGGCCGCGTCGAACAATCGAGCGATACGATCTAAGTCTTCGCGCCGCGGAATCCCGGGTGAAAGCTCTCCAACAACAAGATCGCCCCGGCCATCGTGTTTCACGCGGCCCGGCCCGCTCATGGCAACAGCGACATAAACAACTGCGGGAATCGCAAAGATGCCCGTCGCACGCCGGATGCGCTCGACATTATCGACGCCATTTTGCAAACTCACGAGAAGAGCGCCTTCCCGCAGATGTGGCGCAATTGCCGCCGCGGCCGTTTCGGTATCGACGGTCTTCACGGACAACAAAACGATGCTTGCCCCACTTGCCCCACTTGCCCCACCGACTGCGCCGATTTCAGTTTCTGCCCCGAGACGGATAAACTCCTGAAAATCCTTCCGCTCAAGAAACAGACCATCGCGCCGTATGGCCTCGATGTGATGGGCCCGGCCGATTAGCGTCACCGAGATTCCCGCTCTTGCGAGCATTCCGCCGAAATAGCAGCCGACGGCACCCGCACCAACAATTGCCACACGCTCTGGATGCATGACGCCTCTATAATAGGCGGCGAGAACGCCTATGCCCAACGGATTCCCCTCCTCTACGAGGAGGGGAATACCTAAGAGGACCCTATGAAAAAGATAATATTCGTCGTGCTTGTCGTCGCGGCAATTGTGCCGCTAAACGCTGCTGCCCAGGATGCCGCCTCGGTGATTGACGCGTCGGCCAAAGCGATGGGTAGCGCGACACTCCAATCGATTCGGTACACGGGGAGTGGGACCAACAATTCGGTCGGCCAGGCCTTCACAGCCGGCGGCCCTTGGCCGCGCTTTAAAGTTACCAAATACGTGGCACTGGTGAATTACACGATTCCCTTCATGCGCCAGGAGATCGTTCGAATCGACAACGAGAATCCGCCGCGTGGGGGTGGCGCCGGCGGCTACAACCCGGCCACGGGCCAGGGCGGCATCCGTCCGGTTCCCGGCGACATCATCCAAAACCAGAACACGGACGGGCGCACTGAGGCCGGAGCCCTCAACATCTGGCTGACGCCGCACGGATTCCTAAAAGGTGCAGCAGCGAATAGCGCAAAGATATCGGGAACACACGGTAAGGCGAAACTCGTATCGTTCACGGCGTTTGGTAAGTACACGGTCATGGGTACGATCAACGAGCAGAATCTCATCGAGCACGTCGAGACCAGGATCGATGCCGGTTTGGCCGGGGACACACTCCTCGAAAGTGTTTATTCGGACTATAAAGATTTCGGCGGCGTGAAGTTTCCGATGCACATCCTGCAGCGGCAGGGCGGTCATCCGATCCTCGATATCACGGTTGGCGACGTCGAACCGAACAGCTCAACAGCGCGCGAATTCACCGGCAATCCCCAGAGGGGCGGCGGGGCCGGTGCACGAGGCGGCGAAGGCGGTCCGGGCCGGATCCAGTCCGAGAAGATCGCTGACGGCATCTGGTTTCTGAATTTGGGAGCGCCGCAGAGCCTGCTCGTTGAATTCAAAGATTACCTTGTCATTATTGAAGGAGGAGCCGGAGACGATCGAACCATGGCCACGATCGCCGAAGCCAAGCGGATGTTTCCGGCAAAGCCGATCAAATATCTCGTCAACACGCACCATCACTTCGACCACTCGGGCGGTATTCGCGCTTATGCCGCCGAAGGGATTCCGATCATCACGCACGAATCGCACAAGCGCTACTACGAAGAGCAAATCTTCAAGAACCCGCACACACTGAATCCGGATCGTTTGGCAAAGATGCCGCGCGCTGTGATGATCGAGACAGTGAAGGATAAGCGAGTTCTCACCGACGGCAATATGACCCTCGAGCTGCACCTGGTTCGCGGGAATCTGCACGCGGAGGGAATGTTGATGGCGTACGTGCCAAAAGAGAAGCTGATCATTCAGGCCGATCTGTTTACACCGCGTCTAGGCGCGCCGCCACTGCCGGCTCCGAGTCCGTACACGACGAACTTCGTGGAAAACGTCGAGCGTTTGAAGCTCGACATTCAACGCGTCGCGCATGTCCATGGCGGCACCGATTCTTGGGCCGAGGTTTTGAAGGCGGCGGGCCGTTCCGCCGCCGCCAGCCGAGCGGCTCGCTAAATCGGTTTGGTTGCCGACAAGGGGCGCGATATACTCTCGGCTACCTGGAACTTCTACTTTGTATAAGGAGGCCCTATGGCAAGAAAGTTGTGTGTTGCCAGTATTCTTCTCGCGCTCATCGTCGCGGGTGACAGCCTGCGCGCGCAAGACGCTCGCGGCGTATTGCAAGCCGCGGTGAAAGCGATGGGTGCGGACAATGTGAGAACCATTCAGTATTCCGGAACCGGCTGGAATGGAGCCGTTGGTCAGAGCTTCAGTCCCCAAGACGATTGGCCGCGTTTCGAGGTAACCCGCTACGCGCGCACCATCGACTACAATGCCCGTTACTCGCGGGAAGAATTCACCCGACGGCAAGGAAACAATCCCACGCGCGGTGGTGGTGGCACCCCTCTGCAGGGCGAGCAACAACAAGACTTCATCGTCAGCGGGAATTATGCCTGGAACATGAACGGGCAGAATCCGGTCCCGCAACCGGGCCAGTATCTGGCCGGGCTTCCCGTCGCCGAGTACAGGCAGTTCGACATTTTGCTGACGCCGCACGGGTTTCTGAAGGCCGCGATGGCAGCGCAGAACGCGACGGCCATCTCGATCACGCTGCCGACACCGCCGGGTGCCATCACAAACAATGGCAAGGCTACTTTGGTCTCGTTTACGGCAATGGGGAAGTACCGGGTCAATGGAACCTTCAATGACCAAAACATGCTGGAACTTGTCCACACCTGGATTCCCAACCCGGTCTATGGCGACATGCTGTATGAGCTGCGCTATACGAATTACAAGGATTTCGGCGGCGTGAAATTCCCCACCACGCTGCATATCCACCAGGGTGACCCGCGGCTCAGCGTGGCGCATAACTCGATGGAGATCACGATCAATAGTGTCCAGCCGAACGCCAGCATCACCGCTATGGCGGTGCCTGATGCGGTGCAAAAAGCAACGGCGCCGCGGGAGCGCGTCGAGTCGCAGAAGCTGGCGGATGGAGTCTGGTTCCTGGGCGGTGGCAGCCATAACAGCCTCGCGGTCGATTTCCGCGATTTTGCCGTAGTCATCGAGGCGCCGCTCAACGAAGAACGTTCCCTTGCCGTGATCAGTGAAGTCAACAAGCTCATTCCGAACAAACCCATCAAGTACCTCGTGAATACACATCACCATTTCGACCACTCCGGCGGCATGCGGACATACCTCGCGCAAGGCGCCACCATCGTTACGCATCAGGCGAACAAGGAGTATTACGAGGAGGTCCTGTTCAGCACCGCTCCACGTACGTTGCAGCCCGATAGGTTCTCCACCTACTATCCCTACTTTTCGGGTGGGCGGCGGCCGCTGCCGATCGAGACGGTGAATCAAAAATTCGTCATCAGTGATGGCGTTCGGGTACTGGATCTTTATCCGGTGCAGGGATTGAATCACGCGGCAACCATGCTGCTTGTGTACTTGCCGAAGGAAAAGATCCTGGTGAATGCAGACCTGTACTCGCCACCCGCTCAGGGCGCACAACCCCCGCCTGTGAACGCCAATATGAGAAGTCTGCGGCAGAACATCCAGCGGCTGAAGCTGGACGTTGCCCAGCATGTGCCTATTCACGGCACGCCAGGACCCAACGATCAGTTTGTGCGGATTGTGGGGACGAGCAGCAATTGACGTAAGAGTGGCAATTGAACAGTGAACATTGAACAATGAACATTTCCCCAAAAATGTTCATTGTTCAATGTTCAATTGCCATTTCGGAGAGGGAGTTTCACATGAGATTTCGATTCGGTGTTGCAATCATGATCACGATCGCGCTGTCGGCCATACCAGGCGCCGCTCAAACTCCCAAGGCGCCGGCTAAAGCGTGGACTCCGCCGCGCCTGCCCGACGGTCATCCGGACCTGCAAGGAATTTGGAACTATTCCACGCTCACACCAGTGGAACGCCCAAAAGAGCTCGCGGATAAACCGTTCTTCACTGAGCAGGAAGCAGCGGCGTATCAAAAGCGCCTGATGCAGACCCGGAACGTGGATCTGGATCGTGAAACCGCTCCGACCGCTCGAGGTGTCGTGAACGGAAGTGTCGAGACTGCGGACCTCGCAAACGCGTACAACGAGTTCTGGTGGGATCGCGGAACACAGCTCGTCAAGACCCGGCGCACTTCGCTGGTGATCGATCCTCCGGACGGCAGGATTCCCCCGCTCACGCCCGAAGCCAAAAAGAAAATCGCTCTCCTCGATGAGGCCAATCAGCGCCCGGCTCAGGGTCCCGAAGACCGGCCCGTGTCGGAACGCTGCATTGTGAGACCCAACAGCGGACCGCCCATGACGCCAACTGGCTATAACAACAATTTCCGGTTGGTCCAGGTGCCCGGATACGTCGTTATCTTCAATGAGCAGATCCATGATGCCCGCATCATCCCGATCGACGGCCGGCCGCATCTTCCGCAGAACATCCGGCAATGGATGGGCGATTCCCGCGGCCATTGGGAAGGAGACACGCTGGTCATCGAAACCACCAACTTTACCGGCAAAGCGCCCTTCCGGGGTTCGGGCGAGAACATGCATCTCGTGGAGCGCTTCCGGCGGACGGACAAGGACACGCTGCTTTACGATTTCACTGTCGATGATCCTCAATCGTTCACGCGAAGCTGGAACGGACAGATTCCCATGTCTCCCGGCCCTGAGCACATTTTCGAGTACGCCTGTCACGAGGGAAATTACAGCCTGGAAACGACACTCAGCAGCGCTCGGAAGTTAGAAGCTGAACAGGCCGCGGGAAAGAGCTCGCGCTGAACCACAGGCGTCACGCAAAACCTGCTGAAGGAGTTCATCCGGTCGGTGACAACTACTTGACAAAGTCAACGATTGATTGAACAATTTGGCGGCGTGCGAAGCCATATCGACAAAATTCGGCGGTTCAATCGATTCTACACACGAAAAATCGGAGTCCTGAATGGCGGGTTCCTGAAAAGTCGGTTTTCACTGACGGAAGTCCGCGTGTTGTACGAGCTTGCCCACCGCAGGCGCACAACCGCCGCGGAACTGATCGGCGACCTGGGGATCGACGGAGGGTATTTGAGTCGTATCCTGAGCGGGTTCCAGGAGACGGGCCTCCTTCAAAGTCGAATCGTATCGTCGGACGAGAGACAAAGGGAACTAAAGCTCTCACCGAACGGGAGGCGCGAATTTGCAAAGTTGGAAGCGCGTCAGCGTGCGGACGTCGCGCAGATGCTGCAGCCGTTGGGCAGCAAACGGCGCGTCCAGCTGCTTAATGCGATGGGATCGATTGAGCGTCTCCTCGACGCGCCGGCTCTGAAAACGACATTCAGTATCCGCGATCCTCGCCCGGGTGATATGGGTTGGATCATTCATCGTCAGGCCGTGCTGTACAACCAGGAGTACGGATGGAACCAGGAATACGAAGCGCTTATCGCGGAGATCATGGCCAGGCTCATACGAAATTTCGATTCGCGGCATGAGCACTGCTGGATCGCCGAACATAATGACGAAATCGCTGGTTCCGTGTTTTGTGTGCGCAAATCCCCAAAAGTGGCACAACTACGGCTGCTTTATGTCGAACCGTCCCTGCGAGGAGCAGGCCTGGGAACCCGGCTCGTCAATCAGTGCATCGCCTTCGCCCGCAGCCGCGAGTACCGAACCCTCACACTCTGGACAAACAGCGTCCTGAATGATGCACGAAGAATTTATGAGCGCGCCGGCTTTGAACTGAGGGCAGAAGAGAAACACCACAGCTTCGGACAGGATCTCGTCGGCCAGAATTGGGACCTGAAGCTCTGAGCGATCCGGCCAAAACAACTCGACGCTCCAACGTATATTCCCACATCGGCAAGCTAATCCGCCATACGAACCATCAAAGAATGAGCCAGCCGCGTAGTGGAACCGCGAGGTAATTAGTCGTACCACGCTACCGTCTATGGGATCAGGCGGCAGGTTCTGATTTGGCTTTCTTCTGGATCTCAACCGGCAGGATCATTTCAAAATCGATAGCTGCCCAAACAATGTCGAGAGTTGGATGATTGGGGCAATCAGGAAAGATAGCACCCTCTCTGATGACAATCTCCGCACCACAGCAAAGGCTTTTATACACTCCGAAGTTCTCATTGGTCTCCGATTTCACAACCAAACATTTTTCAATAGGAGCAATCCCGAAGGCGGAAACCGCTTCCAAAAACTACCGTGATGTTGAACTGGTATTTCGGCTATTCTTAGGAACTTAAAAAACGGATCGCAAAGGAGTGGACGATGACCAATATCACTCGCCGCGACGTGCTTTGGGGGGCAACCGCAGTTGCGGCCGGCGCTTTCACCGGCCCGGTTCTCGCCCCAACCAAGCTGTTCGCGCAAGCCAGAGCGGGCGCCACCGCCGAAGGGGTGAAGGCGCTCGTCTATGATGTATTCGGTACGTGTACCGATTGGCGCAACGGGGTCGCCCGCGAGGCGGAGCGCATCTTGAAGCCGCTCGGCTACGACATCAACTGGCACGCTTTTGCGGATGCCTGGCGTGCCCTCTACCAGCCGAGCATGGAGGAAGTGCGTTCTGGGCGGCAACCCTTCGTCAAGCTCGACATCCTGCACCGGCGCATGCTCGACCAGATCAAGCCGAAATTCGGACTGGAGAAGCTCGACGACAAAGTCGCGGACGATCTCAACCTAGCCTGGCACCGCATCGATACCTGGCCCGACGTGGTCCCCGGCTTCGTGCGGCTCCAGCGTAAGTTCATGCTCGCGCCGTGTTCCAACGGCAATATTGCGTTGATGGTGGACATTGCACGCCGCAACAAATTTTCGTGGGATGCGGTTTTGGGCTCCGAGATCGCGCGGGACTTCAAACCGAAGCCTGCCGTGTACCTGATGACCGCAGCGGCACTGAACCTGCGCCCCGAGCAAGTAATGATGTGCGCCGCGCACAGCGACGATCTGCGTTCGGCGGCGTCGAATGGCTTGCGCACTGCGCACATCGCAAGACCGGGAGAGAATGGGCCCGGCTCGGGAGAATCGGCCCCGCGAGTGCCCGTTGATTTCGCCGCGAAGAATATGGAAGATCTGGCAGCTCAGCTCGGCGTGTAATCGTAATCGGGGAGGGCAGCCGCACCGGATGTCTCCCAGCGCGGCAACTTTTCGGAACTCTTTACTTGTTCTTGTTCACAGTCGGCATCGGTACAAAACCGGTGAAAGTGAACTTCTGGATGCGTCTGTTCTCGGGCTTCAGCGGCGTTACTTCGGCCGTGTACAGATTGCCTTTCGAATCGACGGACAAGTGGTGCAGCGTACCGAATTGTCCCTTTCCTGAGCCCCATGATCCAAACCCATCGAGGAACTCGAGCGTCTTGCGGTCGAACACCATGATCTGCGCCTGGCTTCGATTCGCCACATACAGATAGCGCTGCTCGGAGTCCGGTGAGAACGCAAGGCCGGCCGCGGTTTGCCCGTTGCCGCAATCCGGTGCGTGGCATTCACGTCCAATGAACACTTGATTGACAAATTTACCGGCGGTCGTGAATACCTGAACGCGCCGGCCGCCACGATCGGCGACGTACACGAGGCCGTCAGTAGAGACCTTCACGGCGTGCACCGGCGGCACGAACTGCGGAGCCCCATCGGGGCCCATCGGCTGCGGCGGTGGCCCCGCGTCGGCGCTGCCTCGTCCCCGCCCGCCTTCAGGTGCGGGAGGATCGTCCATCGGCACGCCGCCGAACGCGCCCCACATCCGCTTGAAAGCGCCGGTACCGGCGTCGAACACGATGATGCGCTTGTTGCCGTATCCGTCGGCTACGAACAGTTCGTTCGTCTTCGCGTAGACGAATACGTCGGCTGGTTCCCAGAGATTTTTCGTGTCCTCGTTGGTCTTCTTCTGACCACCCTTACCGATCTGCATGACGAACTTGCCAGCCTTCGTGAACTTCACGATTTGGTCGTCGTTGCCGTTGCCTCCGATCCAGACAAAGCCTTTCGGATCGATATAAATTCCATGCTCCGTCTCCGGCCAGTCATAACCCGCCCCCGGGCCGCCCCAAGCCTGGATGAAGTTGCCTTCAGTATCGAATTCCAGCACGGGAGGCGCGGCCTTCGCCTTCTCTTCGGCGCTCAATGTGTTTGGCCGCTGCAGCACCCATAGATGATCCTGCTCATCGATCCCGGTGCTGGACACGATGGCCATGACCCACTTGCTGGGAAGCTTGGCCCAGGACCCTTCTGCGCGGAACTTCGGAATTTGCATCACGGCGGCCCCGGCCTGCGCTGATGCTGTTTGCTCCAACCCTCTCTGACCGGCTGCAATCATGGCGGCTATCCCCGCCGACAGGGTCGCAATCGTCAAAAATGTTCTTCTCATGGCGGTCTCCGATTGTGGACAATTGCTCTACTGAACGGGCACAGGCGAAGCCTGCCTCGTATCGGGCGTTGTGGGGTTCGCGGCAACCAGTCTCTGGCCGTTGGGCAGAATGACGTGCAGGATCCGCCCGACCGGCTGGCCGTTCTTGACGGGCTCGATGGTTACGGTGACCTCATCTCCGGCTTTAAACGACGACCGGGACCACCCGCGCCCTGTCATTGTCGTTGGGCCCTGTGTCTCCACAGACCAGTTCCGCACACCGCCGGTGTCGTCGTTCGCACTCAACTTCAGGAAGCAGTGCGGGTTGCTCCAGATCCATTCCGTCACGGTCCCCTTCAACGTGATTTCCTTGCCGGTATCGAGCGCCGCTGTGCCGTGATGGGCGAGGAGCGGAACCGAAACCAGGAGCAGCGCTACCGCCCCCAATATTTCAAACAAAATCTTTTTCACGGCAATCCTCCAATCGATGTTGTTACTGCTTCCTTTTCGCCTGATTGGCAATTTCTTTCTTGTAGGCCTGCGCGTCGGATGCGGAAGTAATCATCTCCATTAGATCGGTATCATTGGGCATCAGCCTCATCGCTAACTTGGTCAGCGGCGTAAATGGCTTCTTATAGATTACGGGATCGTCGAGGGTGACGGTCAGCTCCAGGGTATCGCGGTCGCCGCGGTGATACCGCTCCACGACGCGCATGCTCGTGCTGTGCGGGTTGCCCGCGTTATCGAGCCACGTCCGGTCGTCCAGGCCAAAGCTTTGAACCACGAATGTGTAGTCGTCTTCCCAGCGACCCACCGAATAACCATACCACCGCGGATCAGGATCCTTCGGAATCTCCCGGCCGTCGGTCCAGATGACGCGCCACACCTTCTCGAACATATAGAACATCAGTACCTGGTTCGTCGTCTGCACGATCTGAAACGGCCGCAGCTCATATAACAGGATCCTGGGAAAGCCCGCGGGGTCGCCCAGAGTCGACAAGGGATCGTTGTCCTCGGAGACATCGGCGATTCGTGGCCCGTTTCCCGGTTTGTTGGCTTTAGCCATCTCTTGGCCGCGTGGTGTGAAGAGAGACGTAAGGTTGTATCCCCCCGGTTGGACGCCTCCCGGTCCAGGGTCCCAGATGCCGGACAAGTCGCGGCGCGGAGCTGGACCCGCCGATCCCTTTGGCGGTTCGCTGACTCCGTTCAGTCCCAATCCGGCATTGTTCCATGGCTTCGTCTGGGCGTGCGTCCGGCCCGGCACGAGAAGTGTCGCTGAGACAATGATGAACACGATGAAATGTAATCGCAATGAGGAGACCCTCCTGTCACCACGCCGAGCGCGTCAGTTGCGGGTCTAACCTTCAGTTAGTTCCCGTTGCCCGCGGATTATAGCATGCTAGATCAGCAGCTTCGCCGTCCGGCGGCCGTAATCACATACCTGACGAATCAAGCGCGGTGGCAGCCAGGTTTGAAATTGGACGAAGCGAAATCTCAAATCCGAAATTTCGAAATCTCAGGTTGGACCGGTCTAATTTGCAATTTCGGATTTCGGGATTTGAGATTTCGCTTCGTCCAATTTCAAAATCTCCTCCCCGTTGGAGTCGGATTACTCAAGTATATTGTTGCCTCCTATCCATAGGGAGAGGACTGTTTACCTTCCGTTGTTCAATATTCCAGCGAGGGTTCGCACTGCCGGTTGGATGACTTCGAAGGGATGTCCGCAGGAAATCCTGGTGTAGTTGCGATATTGCCGCGTCGGAGAAAACCATTCCCCCGCGAGAATGTGTATACGCTCAGCGGCAGCGCGACGTTGGATCTCCAGGCCGTTGTAGCGATCCGGGAGCTGGATCCATAGAACGAATCCACCTTCGGGGTGGTTCACTCGAGTACCGGCAGGGAAAGTCCGCAGTACTTCGTCCCGGGTAGCTTCAACGGACCGCCATAACGCGACGCGCAGTTGCTTCAGGTGTTTCTCAAACGCGCCACATTCCGACGCTGGCGGACTGTTGGTCGCGAAGCTGCCGAACCGACGGCAACCGGTCACCGACTTTTAAAGTTCCTACGAGTAGCTGCCGTTCGAAACTCTTCGCCAGTTTCAGGTATTTCGGGCAAGGCGGGTTCGATACGGACTGGCTTTGAGCTTCCACGCTTTCCATGGATGAACTCTACCAGTTTCGTGTGCACTGGAACAGGCACACGTATTTACAACTGTTACTGGTACAGATTGCCTCTGGAAGAGAAGGATTGGCGTATGATTGGTTTCTCGTGAACCGGTTTCCGAGGAGAGGGAGGATTCTATGGAAAGGCTTATCAATAGCTTGCTCGCTCAGTACGATCAGGGTGCGCTGTCGCGACGCGAACTCGTTGGCGCGCTTGCCGCGCTCGGCATGACGGGCTGGAGTGCGGCCGCCGCGCAACGAGGCCTGGAGGCGGCGACCATCAATCACGTCTCGATCACAGGCAGCAATTTGCAGCGGACCGTCGATTTCTATTCCCGTGTGTTCAACCTGCCGCGCCAGGGTCAGGGGCAGCCGAACCTCGTGCAGCTCGCGGTTGGCAAGGCCGGGCATCTTTCGATCAGGCAGGGCGCGAAGCCCGGCTTCGACCATTTCGCCATCGGGATCGAGGGATTCAACAAGGACCGCGTCATCGCGGATTTGCGGGCGCGCGGTGCGACGCCGATTGACGGCGGCGACGGGGCCGGCCTGCATGTTGCCGACCCGGACGGCCTGTTCGTTCAGGTCATCGCGAACGGAGGCACCGGTTAGCGCTACCTCTATAGATTCACGAGATTCCGATATTGCTCCATGCCAGACCCATTTGTCTTCGCGCTGGACCCACGTTTCTTTGCGCCGAACCCATGTGGTTCCGGCGGCGAGAAAACCGTCGACGAGGACGGTCTGCAAATTTGCGAATGGCGTCACAACCATCCTCAACCCGCACGCCGTCGGCGATCTGTTGCGCATGAAGTCTGCATCAAGCCCGGGATAAGCCCGCGGTGTCCAATGCTTCGCGCCACTGATCTTGCACGCCGAGAGCTTCGACCCACCGCTCTATGTAATCCCGGTCGAGTTCATTGAACCGAATTCTGAGGATCCCTGCAGCATCTTCGATTTGCCGTTGCGATCCGCCGAGTTTTGCCCACTCCAGTTTCGCGAGCATGACATCCTCTGCGCTGGCCATAAACAGAGATACGCCGTCGAATTCCATCTGAAAGCGGCGGTCAAATTCCGTGAGGCTGAACGGACGCGACTTGCGAATGATGAAATCGATCTTCCAACCACTGGTGAGATCGATCACATTGAACTGCCGCTGGTGCTCCAGCGCATCCAAGGCATCGTCCAGATCAAAATAATATTGGGGTTCAGGCAGGAGCGTCTTCAGGATCCGAAGCTGTTCAGGCGTTGGAGCAATAACGAGGTCAAAGTCATTGGATGCTCTGGGCATTCCATGAGCCGAACTGGCCAAAGAGCCGGTCAACATGTAGGGAATGCCTGCCTGGTTCAGTGCATCGGCTAACCGTCGAAGCACGTCCTGAACGTTCATTTCAGACCGGCGGGATAATCCTCTTCACTCAAGATGCACCGAAGAAATTCTCGCACCAGTTCCGGCCTTGAAATTCCAGGATGCCCTTGTTCGATTCGCGCGAACGCCAGCTTTCGTGTCAACTCGCTCAAACCGATCGCCGCTTTCAGACGTTCGACGGAACTCATCTTTCTAAGGATCTCGGTCTGAAGTTCCTGCGCAACCGGCGATGTGTCCAGCAACATCATTGTTGTGAGTCTAGCAGCACTCGGACATGTCCCGCGAAGATCGCCGGCGGCTCGGAATTTCGGATCGGTTGATCCGGCTCTCCGTGGGCGTCGAGGCGACAGAAGACCTCATCGAAGATTTCACCCAAACGCTCAGCACACTATTCTACTAAGGTGAAAATCTCGCGGTATCCAGATTCGACCAGTGGCGTGATTTTTTGATAGTTCGCCTGCCAGTCTTTGTCAGCCATGAGCCGCGGTGACTCCGTTTCAAAAGCAGAGAGGCTGGGAACGGTCAATTCGAACACTACCGTGTAAAATGGCCCCGTCAGGTCTGTCAGAAGCCGAGAACCAAACTTCGATCCGAGCCGCTTCTGGATTGCCATGCCTTCTTTGAACAGCGCGACTCCTTCTTTTGCCTTCCCGAATTTCAACCGAAAAACATTACGAATCACAACCATGCTGAGTCCTCCTCGGAAAAGAATTTGATTTACGTACAACTCAAACCTCTGCGTCCATCAACTCCTTGAGAATATCGTTGCGCCACGTGCGCTCGGGGCCAAGATCCGGACTGGAGTAAGTGATTCCGCCCGCAACATAGGCGCCCGGCTCCAGAACTGGATCAGCCTCATCAACCAGAACCTGCTCCACAGCGACGTTCAGCATGCAATTCCGGGAAGCCGAACGCATCTCCCGGCGGATTTCCTGGGCTGTGCCCTTGATTGCATATGCGACCCGTAAGTCGAAAATGGATAGCGTCACTATGCCGTTGCGCCGCATGTTTTCGGTGGTGTTGCTGCTGCTATAAGTGGCCAGGCGCAGATTTTTTCGGTCTATTGCCGCGATCTCGAAATAGCTAAGAAGCGACGGGTGCGGCCAACCATTGGCATCGACGGTGTACAAGAGCGCTCCGTGATTCAAATATTTGCCGATTTCGCGCCCGTTCAATCGCTCGTACAGCTCGTCGGGCAGTTCGTGGCTAATCAATCTCGGCATCTTTAGATTGGCTGCGAAATCTTAGGGCGTTGCGGCCCTGCCGGACGTCGCGTTCTTCAAATTTTCGTTTGATGTCCAGCACGAGATCGTTTTTCGTGCGATGCCAGTTGGGAGCCACCAGTAATCCTAACGGGGCTTCGCCGAACATGCGTTCGATGACGATATTCGGATCGAGGCGCTCGATAAAATCACACAGTAGATCGAGGTACTCCTCGTAGCCGAGCACGGGAAAAGGCCGGCGTGCGTACTCGGCCGCTAATGCGGTGCCGCGGACGATATGGAGATGGTGAATCTTCAGCGCCTCCACTCCGACGCGGGATATTTCGTCCGCCATCGCCAGCCACTGTTCGCGAGTCTCCCATGGAAAACCTAGAATCAGATGCGCCCCAATGTGAATCGAGCGGCCCTGGGTCATTTCCATCGCCCGCAGAAATGCGCCGTAATCGTGGCCGCGGTTCACGCGGCGAAGCGTGTCGTCATAAATGGATTCGACGCCGAACTCCAGCGATACGTGCGTCCTCTCTGCAAACTCGCCGATCATGCGGATCTTTTCTTCGTCCACGCAATCGGGCCGGGTGCCGATGGCGAGGCCGACGACCTCAGGGTGATCGATTGCGTCCCGATACAGCCGGCGCAGATATTCTGTTTCCGCGTAGGTGTTGGAGAAGGGCTGAAAATAGATGATGAATTTCTGCGCATCGAATCGCTTTCGGATGTATTCAATGCCTTCGCGGACTTGATCGCGAATCGGATCTGTTTTGATCGCGGATGGCGGCCGGAACGAGTTGTTGTTGCAGTACGCGCAGCCGCCGACCGCCACCGTGCCGTCTCGGTTCGGACAGGTGAATCCGGCGTCCACAATGACCTTATAGACTCTCTCGCCGAATTTTTCCTGCAGCCAGCGATTATAAGAACGGAATCTCGTCTCTCCTTCTGGGAGGAGCGGCCGCGGCAGCCGTAAGGCTGACGAGGCGGGTGAGGGTCTCAAGCTCAATTCTTCCAGCGCCGCCATCGCTCTTGATCATCGTCGCGGTGCCGTTCGTTGTAATACACGTCGAATTTACGTCTCAGGCGATTGCGGTGCCAGCGGTCGTAATGCCACTTGAGGTCCGTGAAGATGCGCCCTCCTTTCATATAAATCAACGCGCAAAGCATGCCGCCCAAGTGAACTCGATAGTCGGTGCTGCCCCCGTCTTGTATGGACGACAGCACCGTAAACGCAGCGGTGCCGATCACGAACCATTTCACCTTAATGGGGAAGATGTAAAGGATGATCATGCGGTCCGGAAAGAGAAAGGCGTAAGCAACAAGGATACCCAGGATCGCTCCGGACGCGCCGATCGTACTTTGTAGGCTTGCGGGATTCAGCAGCGTCTTCAAAAGCGCTCCGCCGATTCCGCAAATGAAAAAGAATTTCGTGAATGCCCGGCTGCCCCACAATCTCTCCAGGTCTGTCCCAAACATCCAGAGACCGAGCATGTTGAAAAGAATATGAAGAAAGCCGCCGTGGAGAAAGATGTATGTCAGAAGCTGCCACAGGTAAAACCGGTGGGTTACCAGATAGGGCACCAAGCCGAATTTGCTTGTGAATGTGGTTCCCCCTGCAATGCCGTCAAAGATTTGCAGGAGGAACGTCGTCGAGCAGATGATGATCAGCGTTTTGACAACGGGGCTGATTCCGCCTGGACCGAATCCACTGAATGAATTTCGATAATATCGAGACACTTTTAACCTATTTGTCGCCGCGTGACTGGACAAACCAGCCTACATAAAAAAGCCCGGCCCCAAGCGAGGCAAACTTCAAGAGGCCGCCCATCTCGCCGAAGTAATTCAAGAGGGCTTCCCCGGTTACAATAAGACCTAGCAATTGAAGGCCCTTAGCCGCGTAGTGGCGTATCATGCTTGAAATTCTAGCACGCGGAGTGGATATGGATTTGAAAACGGTTCGCGTTCTGATTCCCGAAGGCGCCAACATCATTCTCGGCCAGACGCATTTCATCAAAACGGCGGAAGATTTGTATGAAATCCTTGCCGGGGCATCTCCTCACATCAAATTCGGCGTGGCCTTTACGGAAGCATCGGGACCGTGTCTTATCCGTTACGAAGGCAATGACGGCGATTTAACGCAGCGTGCCGCCGGAATTCTTGAGAACATCGGGGCAGGGCATGTTTTCGCGATTTTGATTCGTGATGCTTTCCCGATCAACGTTCTCAATTCCATCAAAATGTGTCCGGAAGTTTGCCGGATCTTTTGCGCTACCGCGAATGCTCTTGAAGTTGTCGTTGCCGAGACCGATCAAGGCCGAGGCATCATGGGCGTCATCGACGGATCGTCACCAAAAGGCCTGGAAAAGGATTCCGATAAGGCTGCGCGCAAGGCGCTTCTGCGGAACTTCGGTTACAAAGTGAAATGATTCTGGGTTTGAAGATTCTGGCCGGCTTTCTGATGGGGGCGATGCCGTTTGCGAAGCTTGCAATGCTCGGCACCGGCATCGATATCACCAAGACCGGTTCGAAGAATCCCGGCTTCAACAACGTCCTTCGTGTCACGAAGAACTGGTGGCGTGCCGGCGTGGCGCTTATCGGGGACATCTCGAAAGGTTACGTGGCGCTCCTGCTGCTTAGCCCCGGCGAAATTTCGGCAAGCGCATGGTTCATCGCAATCGCTGCAGTCGTGGGCCATTGCTGGAGCCCGTTTTTGAAATTCAACGGCGGCAAAGGCGTAGCCACCACCGTGGGAGTTCTGCTCTTTCTGGAGCCGTGGATCACGCTGGTCTGCCTGCCTCTCTACCTTATTCTTCGATTTTTCGGCCGCAAAGTTCATTGGCGCCAGGAAGGCGCTATCGCCTCGCTGGCCACGATGTTTGTGATTTCCGCCGTTGTGCTCGGCCTGATCGGCACGCAACCGGGTCTCCTCGCTTACTTGATGTTCACCATTATTTTGGTGAGGCACACGCCTAATCTGCGGGAAATCGTGGCATCCAGACACGAATAGCCTTCGGCAAAATGGAAATTTCGATCGGCAGCTTTCCCACCGATTCTCCGTCGATCTCCACAAATACGGATTCTTTAGACGCCGCGCTGAGGCGGTTCACTCGATACGCCTGCACCTTCGGATGGCTGTAGATACCGCCGCCGTAAAGTTGTCCTAGACCCGTTGCGAGTTCCCGGAGCGATATATCTCGAATGACAGTTACATCAAGCAGGCCGTCATCAAGGATCGCCCCAGGGCACACCCGCATTCCCGCGCCCTGGTACTGGCCATTTCCGGCCGCTACGTTCAAGATCTTCTCTTCGATTGTTTGGGAATTGTTGAGTTCGATCGTGACGAGTTTTCCGGAATAGGACAGGGCCGTTCGAAGCATTCCGGCAAGATAGGCCATTCGCCCGCCGAAGCTTTTTGCCGGCCGATTGACGCGAGCCGCGACCTCCCCGCCGATGCCGAAACTGGTCACGTTGATCGAATAGCGGCTCGGGCACCGGACCCCGTCGATTGCCGTGTAGCGGACCTTCATGACGTCGATCAGCCGCCTCTCTCCGCGTGGAACCGCACGATTCAAACTTCGGCTGAAATCGGATCCGGTACCCTTGGCGATGACAGCCAACTCGGCATCGGTTGCGATCAACTGTTCCTCTTCAAAGAATCCATTGACGACTTCATTGATCGTGCCATCGCCGCCGACAGCCATGATCGTGCGCGCTCCTCTTCGGATGGCGTCGCGGGTTAATTGGATCGCATGTCCTGGAGCTTGGGTTTCCAGGATTTCGACGCCTCGTGGCAATGCGACGGGTTTCCTGCGACCGGTACTTGGATTAACAATGGCAACGGGTTGCATTGCTAAATGATATTCCCTTACTCGCAGAGAAGGGCGCGAAGCGCCTTCTCCCGAGGCTTCGCCCCCTCCTCACGAGGAGGTGAGTATTATTCAGCTATAATGTCTGCCGCTCTATGAACAAGGCCGCGTTCTACGACCTGGACGGCACGTTGTTGTCATGCAATCTGGTCACGATGCATGCATATTACGCGCGCAACGACCGTTCTCTCATCAAAAGCGCCTATCAACTCACAAAGGTTCTATTGAGCGTTCCCCTGTTTTTTGGACTCGATTTGTACTCCCGTTCTCTATTCAACATCTTCTCGTTTCGTGCATATCGCGGGATGCACCGCGACAGGCTCATTGGCCTGGCCGACGACCTTTTTGAGGTAACGCTGAAGCCTTCGATTTTTCCTCGGGCTCAAGCCCTCATCAATACAACTTCCGAGCTCGGCTATCGCAACATCCTCGTCACCGGAACCCTGGATTTCACGATCCGTCCTATCGCGCTGCATTTTGGCATTGAAGAGGTCATTTGTAACCGGCTCGAATTCAACAACCACATTGCCACAGGCCGAGTCCTTCCTCCCTTGTTAGCGGAGAACGAAAAGGCCCGCAGTATTCGCGTATATGCCGCCCGCGAGGGTATTGATCTTGCGCAGTCTTGCGCTTTTTCCGACAGTTCGGCTGACGTACCGATGCTCTCCTCCGTCGGGTTCCCTGTTGCGACAAATCCCACGCGCCGGTTGCGGCGCGTCGCATTACAAAGGAATTGGCCGATTCTCGAATTGCGTGAAGCCTCCTCGACGTTTCCGCCTTTTCTGAAACCAGCGAAGGCGTCCTGATGAAACCGCTCACGAATTGGCGGTGGAATTCCGTGCGCGGCGAATACGAAACGGGGAATCCGGTCCCGATAGAAGGAACCGGTGAGATCTCCGCCGTCGATGCCTTCGCGAATAAAACGATGCTGCTCCTGGGCGGCACCGGCTTCGTCGGTAAGGTGGTCCTGGCGATGATTCTCGATCGCTTTCCGGAGCTGAAGTGTCTCGTAGTCCAGGTGCGCCGCAAGAAGAATCTCACTGGCGAGGAGCGCTTTTATATGGAGATTCTGCATTCGCCTCCGCTGCGGACAATTGTCGAACGCATCGGAGGGGAAGAAGTCCTGCGTAAGAAGGTGCAGGTGGTTGAGGGCGACTTTAATCAGCCGCTATGCGGCATACCTCCTGGCGCCATTGAGCAACTGAAAGACAAGGTCGACGTGGTTGTGAATCTGGCGGGAGTTGTCGATTTCGATCCGCCCGTAAACGAATCGTTCGACACGAACATCTTTGGTACCGAGCACTTGATCGAGCTTGCGCAGCTGCTCAACGCGAAACTCGTGCACGTGTCCACAAGCTACGTTGCCGGCAAAAAGAATGGCCGTATACCGGAGGACGTCTCGATCGGTTATTTCCCTTTTCGCGATGCCGATGACGGAAGGCATTTCTCGGTTGCCGAAGAGATCCGATGGTACGAAACATTCGTGGATGAAATGCGCCAGAACCGCGCCGGCGATCAGCGCCCCCTGCGCGAGCGCCTGCGCGAAGGCGGTATGAATCGCGCGGAGTACTGGGGCTGGACCAATACGTACACCTATACAAAGAGCATGGGCGAGCAATTGATCGCTCGAACGCCCGGTTTGACGTATTCGATCGTGCGACCGGCGATTGTCGAATCGTCTCTCCACTTTCCGTTCGCCGGCTGGAACGAAGGTTTCACCACCTCGGCTCCTCTGGTACTCATGGGAGGTGACGGCGTTAAGGGTTGGCCTGTACGCAATGGACCTCTCGAAATCATCCCCGTAGATCTGGTGGCGTCCGGCATCCTGATTGTCACGGCTGCTGTCCTCTGTGGCAAGAACAAGCGGGTGTATCATCTGGCGTCAGCCGACGAAAATCCGATCATGCTGCCCCGCCTCGTGGCTTTTCTCGGAATGAACTCGCGGTACAAACACAAACATAAAAAAAGCGGCAGCCGCCTCGCGAATTTGTGGAAGGCCTATGTGGACACGCACGTGATTACCGTAGAATCGCTCGCAGCCCGGCGGGCGCGGGTGCATCGCGGCCTGGACGTCATTCATGCCGCCTTGACTTTAGGAAAAACGATTCTCGGCCCCGAAAAGGTTGGGCCGTATCTGAAGAGTCTTCGCGATACGCGCCGGCAGATCCGCCAACAGGAAGTGACGCTCGACAAGTTCCTGCCTTTCATGTTTCATAATTCGTTCATTTTTGAAACACGCAACATTCGCGAAGCCGCGCGTATGCTGACGAACGAGGATTTGAAACGCGTGCAATGGGATCCCAAAATCATCGACTGGGCAGACTACTGGGTGAATATTCACACCAAAGGAATCGAAAAATGGATCCGGCCGGTGTTCGCGGGAAGGAGAGGATAATTGCCCGAAATGACAATTGAACCTTGAACAGTGAATAATGAACAAGCTTTGTCATTGTTCACTGTTCAATGTTCAATTGTCATTTCGAGCCTGAAAGGAGGAAGAGATGAAGCGAGGGGTAGTGCTCGGGATCATCGTCGCGTTGAGTTGTCTGCCGCTTGTCGTGTCCGGATTTCAAGCTCCGTCACCGGCCGCACTCGCAGCGACGAAAATAGAAAAGGTGAAAGACAATCTGTATGTCATCACCGGATCGGGTGTAGCGGATCAGAATGCGTTCAGCGGCGGCAATACCGCGGTATTCGTCACCGACGCCGGTGTCGTTGTTGTCGATACCAAACTGCCTGGATGGGGGCCAACGCTTCTCGAGCGAATCAAGACCGTCACGAATAAGCCGGTGACCACGATCATCAACACACACACGCATGGTGACCACACCGGCAGTAATGAGTTCTTTGGAACGACTGTCGACACTGTGGTGCAGGAGAATACAAAAGCCAACATGGCGAAGATGGATTTGTTCAAAGGGGACAAAGCGAAATTCCTGCCGAAGCGAACATATAAGGACAAACTCACGATCGGCAAAGGAAAGGATGAAGTCGACCTGTACTATTTTGGCGCCGGCCATACCAGTGGTGACAGCTTCGTCGTGTTCCCCGCCGTCCGTACGATGCACGTCGGCGACATGTTCGCGTGGAAGGCACTGCCGTACATCGATACCGGCAACGGCGGCAGCGCCATTGCTCACGCTTCGACTTTGGCGAAGGCCGCGGCTAGTGTGAAGGACGTCGATACGATTATTCCGGGCCACATTCCGGTCACCACCTGGAATGACTTCAAGGAATATGCCGACTTCAGCCAGGACTTCGTCACATTCGCCCGCAACCAGATGAAAGCGGGAAAAACCATCGACCAGGCCGCTGCCGAATACAAAGTTCCTGCGAAGTTCAAAGGGTACGTCGTTACGGTGAATACCCAGTTCGCGAGCGCGCAAACAAACCTGAAGGCCGCCTACGACGAACTGAAGAGGTAGAGGAGGAAATTGTGAAATCGGACAAAAGCCCGAAATGATCTCAAATCCGAAATTTCGAAATTTGTAATTGGACCTAGCGCTTGACGGTCCAATTACAGATTTCGGATCTCGGATTTAAGATGCAGGATTCGTCCGATTTCAAAATTCCTTGCCATTACTGCCCCCGTTGCCGGTTGATAAAGCGGACGAGGCCGGCCACAGTTGAATCCGGGAACAGCTGCGCCAGAAAGACGAACACGCGATTGACGAATCCAGGCACGACGATGTGCTTACCGCGCAGCGTCTCGAGGTAGGCAATGCGGGCGGCCGTTTCGGCGGTCATGCCGGTGGTGGTGCGCTTTTCTCCAATACCTGCACGGGAACGAAATTCAGTCTGAGTGACTCCTGGACAAAATACCGTCACACGGACGCCGGTTTGTTTGAGCTCATTCTCCAGGGCCGAGGAAAACGAAAGCAGGAATGCTTTGCACGCTGCGTAAACCGATTGAAACGGGACCGGCGAGTACGAATACACCGAGGCCACGTTCAGAATGTGGCCGCTATGGCGCGCAATCATCGCCGGAAGCACGGCTCTGGTGAGCTTTAGCGCCGCGGCAACCTGAACGTTCACGAGCTGGATATTCTGATCGATATCCGTGGAGGCAAAATCTCCGTGAATGCCGAAACCGGCATTATTGACCAGGACTTCGTAACGGCGGGATTCGGGAGAAAGCGCAGATATAAAATCATCCAGCGCATTCGTATCGGAAAGGTCCGTACTCAGCATTTCCGTCTCCACCCCGCTTCTTCGCGAGCACTCCGCAGCGACTTCAGCCAGGGCTGTCTTATTTCTCGCGATCAGGACGACGTTAAAGCCGCCGCTGGCAAATTCAAAAGCCAGGGCTCTGCCTATGCCGGAAGATGCGCCCGTGATGATGGCCCATTTGGCGCTCATCGGGCATCGAGACCCTGATTGCCGGCTCCGAAGATATTCGCTGGATCGAGACTCTTCTTCAGCTCGTGCTTCCATCGAATCGCAGTCTCCGACATGATCCGCGGCAGGAAGGCGCGGCGCAATTTCCCCACTCCGTGGTGGTGCGACAGCGATCCGCCCGATTTCAGAATTTCGTCTCGCGCCATATTTTCCAGCTCGAGATAAACCTCCTGCGGCTTCGTGATTCCTTTGTAGTAAAAGCCGAAGTAAAAGTAGATGCAAACGCCCGTGGGATATATCTGGGTCACCCGGGCCGAAACGAATGGTTTGCCGGGTAGGCCGCGTCGTTGATATTCATCCGCCAGCCTCCGTTTCACGTTTTCACACAAAGCAAGCGCATGGCTCCACGGAACTGAGGTTTCAAAAGATTCCGCGATGATGTAATAGTTCATCAGGAAGTCGCGAATATAGGCGATGCTGAAGGTCAATTGGTAACCACGGCGCCCGTTGTCGGCTCCCGCTTTCATCCCGCCATGGCGCGCAGCGATGCGGTACAAGTCACGCTGTTGTTGCTCAACTTCAGCACGAGTTCCTTCAAAGACAAGAGTGCAGGCGACCATCTTGCCGGGTTCGAATCCTTTGACTTTCGTGACGAAAAACCTTTCCGCTTTGCTCTTCAAATCCGCCAGCATGCCGTGGAATTTCGGCTTTAACGCCAAACCAAATTGGAATTGAACATTGTCCATGAGGCGGACGCTGGCCGGCGGAACAGCTTCGCGCGCCAGATCGTACATGAATGCGAAGCCGTGTTCGAACGTGGGAAACAGAACCGATCCGTATTTCTGAACCGCCGGCAGAGGAAAAATCTTGACGATTGCAGAAGTGATAATTCCAAGTGTCCCCTCGGAACCGAATATCAACCGCCGCAAATCCAGGCCGACGGATTCGCGAGGAGAAGCGCTTGTGCGTTCGAGCTTGCCCGAGGCGGTGACGACACGGACGTCCAGCACCAGATCTTCGATGTTGCCATAGCGATTCTTTTTCATCCCGCTGGCATTCGTGGCGATCCAGCCGCCGAGTGTGGAAAATTCGACGCTGTCGGGCTCGTGTCCCATCGTGACACCGTATTTCTCGAGCTCGCGGACGATGTTGCGGCCGACAGTTCCCGCTTCAATACCCGCCATCATGTTTGCCCGGTCGATCCACAAAATCCGGTTTATACGCCGCATATCGACCGAGGCAATCGTGCGTTGCTCCTGCATGTCACAGCGGAGCGCATCGGTCACATTGGTGCCGCCGCCATAAGGGATCAGCGAAACACCATGTTTTTTCGCTGCCTCGACCAGATTCACCACCTCGGCTTCGGATTCGGGATAGACCACGATGTCCGGAATGCGTCCCAACCTGGTGTATTTGATCGAGTACATTTCCTCCTGAGTGTGTCCATGCCCGTGGCGGAGGCGCATTTCTCCGGCCTTGTCCAGCTGATCCGGTCTCAAAAACTGCTTCAGGTCATTAACAAACGCAGAAGAAACCTGCGAGTCGGGAATGGTGGTGGGATAGCTTGGGGCGTTGATATTTCTTGGATTCACATCGCATTCGAGAACCTCGCGGACCCACGGCAGGAAACGCGGCAGTTCCTTCCCACTCAGGTCGTACCGGCTGCCGCGAATGATTACGTGACCGTTTTCGCTGAAATCGAAGCGCGTGTCGCGGAAACCCCAGACGTCCAGGCTTTCTTCCTCGGCAGGACTCGGCGCCGGAGGAGGGTCCGGGTAGATGATCGAGGCTTGGGCTTTATGAATCAAACGCTGATTCTATTACGGAACGTATAATGGCAAGGCAACAACAATGCAGACTTATCCGCTAACCCTGACCAATCATCTGAAGCGCGCTCGCGCGTTCTTTCCTGACAAAGAGATCGTTTCGAAGCTCGAAGCAGGCATCTTCCGCTACACGTATCGGGATTTTGCCGGCCGGGTCGCGCAACTCGCGAATGTGCTAAGAGGGTTGGGAATAGGCCGAGGCGATCGCGTCGGAACACTCGCCTGGAATAGTCACAGGCACCTTGAACTGTACTATGCCGTGCCTTGTATGGGTGCTGTGTTGCACACCGCCAATTTGCGTCTTCCGCGCGATCAAATCGCTTACATCATCAATCATGCGGAAGACAAGATATTGTTTCTCGACGAAGATCTTCTGCCTCTGGTCGAACGGCTTTCACTCGACAGCGTCCGGAATTTTGTTGTCATGTTGTCGGACCCGCACGGAACAGTGCCGACGACTTCGTTGCGGCCTGCACACAATTACGAAGAACTGCTGCGAAACGGTTCCGCCCATTTCGATTTTCCCGAGTTGGACGAAAATACGCCGGCCGGGATCTGCTACACATCGGGGACAACGGGAGAACCTAAGGGCGTCGTGTATTCCCACCGAGGGCTCTCGTTACACTCCCTGGCCTTATGTCTGCCCGATGCTTTTGCTCTTTCGGAACGCGACACGGTGATGCCGATTGTCTCCATGTTTCACGTCAACGCCTGGGGAATGCCATACGCCGCCACCATGGTCGGGGCCAAGCAGGTCTACGCAGGTCCGCATCCGGACTGTAAAACCTTCGCCGAACTAATACAGAACGAACGAGTGACGCTTACCGCTGGCGTTCCCAGTGTCTGGATTACGATGCTGGCGGAACTGGAACGGGTGCATTACGACATCAGCAGCTTGCGGTCGATCGCTTCCGGCGGCGCCGCGGTTCCCCAGAGTTTGATTACGGCTTATGAGCGGAAGGTCGGCATTCCTATTGTCCAGGCTTGGGGAATGACCGAGATTTCACCGTTGGCTACGGTCAGCCGCCTGACGGCCGCGATGGAAGATTGGAGCGAAAAAGACAAACTGCGGCAGCGGGCCAAGCAAGGCCGCCTGATCCCGGGATTGGAGATGAGTGTCGTCGACGGGCAGGGCCGCGAAATCGCCTGGGATGGCCGGCAGTCCGGCGAGCTTCGCATCCGTGGTCCGTGGGTGGCGGACCGTTACTACAAAGGGCAGCAATTCGCAGACGGCTGGCTGCACACCGGAGATGTCGTGACTGTCGATGGGCACGGTTTTGTGCAGATCGTGGACCGCACCAAAGACCTTATAAAGTCGGGCGGCGAGTGGATCTCCTCGGTGGCGTTGGAGAACGCGATCATGGCGCATCCGAAAGTTCTCGAGGCCGCCGTCATTGCAGTCGCTCACGATCGCTGGCAGGAGCGGCCGCTGGCTTGCATCGTGCCCAAACCGGAATTCCGAAACCTCATTACCAAAGAAGAGATTCTAGCCGCCTTGCGCTCGCATCTGCCGGCGTGGTGGCTGCCCGACGAAATCGTCTTCATCGAGGAAGTACCGAAAACGAGTGTCGGAAAATTCGATAAGAAAGTCTTACGCGAACGGTTCAAGAAATTCCCCTCCTAAGTACAGTACTTCGTAATTATGGTCGCGTAATATTCCCCTCCTCTGCGAGGCTCTGCGAGGAGGGGAATGCCCTCCACCCATACGTCAGGGTAATTACGAAAAGCAGTACTAACTTAGGAGGGGACTTCTCACCCATGCGGCGATTTCCGCGAAATGGGCAGAGATCGACGCGCGTTCATCGATGAACGTCATGACAAGGTGGTCCGGCGAAATGTCATAAAAGTAGCCCGGATGGACGAGGATTCGATTTTTTTCAAGCAGACCGGCAGCCGCCCGTTCTTCATCATGCGAGATTGGAAGCGTGAGATAAAAGCCTCCCTGGGGCGGAACGAAAGAAATTCCCTCCAGGCTTGCCAGAGCAGCAGCCCGGCACTCTGAGATCCGTTTTTTGAGACGGGCTAGAAAATCTTGACCGCGGCTGAAAACTTCCGGCACGGCAAACTGGGCGATTTCATTCACCGGCAGAAACGTATCGGAGATCAGATCGAGCGCCGCCATCGATTTCCTGACGAGGTCGGGATCGCCGGTAAGCGCCATCCAGCCGATCTTCATTCCGGGAAGCGCGAACATCTTCGAGAAGCCATTCAATGTAAAGACGAGTGGAGCGTCAGTTGTGCCGATCCGGGGAAACGCATCCTGGCCAAAGAGGAACTCGCCGAATACCTCATCGGAGATAATCGGCAGCGAATGCCGCGTAGCGATTTCGGCTAGTCCTCGCAATTGCTCCTCATCGGCCACCATACCCGTGGGATTGTGGGGCGATATGAGAATGATCGCGCGGGTCTGTCCGGTGATCTGGTTCTCCAGATAATCGAGATCGATCGCCCACTGCCTCGATTCCACGAGTCGGTAATGCGTCATCTCGACGCCCGCCAGCCGGGCAATGTAGTCGAACAGCGGATACGACGGCTGCGGGCACAGCATTTCATCACCCGGTTCCGCCAACAACTTGAAACAATACCAGTACGAGACGCTCGTCCCCGGCGTGATCAGGATCTGTTCCGGCGGGACTTGCAGGCTCCCGTAATATTGCGCGATCGCTTCGCGCGCCGGCCACTGGCCCAGAGAATCGGGCCGGTAGACGAGCGCCCGATCCCCTGCTCTAGCCAGAATTTCTTGCAGGATCTCGGGAGGATAGACGATTCCATGTTCGTTCACGTTGCCGCGGACGAGGTCCACAATCGGGTGTCCTTCCTTCTTCAATCGCTCGTGCAGCACGTAGAGGGGATTCTTGGCCCCGCCGAGATTCGAGGCAAAATCGGAAAAGAACATCGCCATGGAATGCAGTCTAACAATGCTAGTGTCCCGTCTCCTAAATAGCTGCACCATTGCCGATGGGGCTTGCGAGGCGAGGTCGAGGAGCGATGAGGAGGCGATGCTCTTTCATCGCCGACGAATCGCGACGACGAGATCGCCCGCAACCCCCATCGGCCCTACGGGTTGCGGCGGAACGGCCCCGTCTTCGTTGTCGCTCCTCGGTCACAATGAAAGAGCATTGCTCCCTCGTCGCTCCTAGAACCCGGGGCCGTTGCGCTCGCAACAATGGTGTAGCTATTTAGGAGACGGGACACTAGAATCGCGCGTCATGTTCGAGGTGCGATTTCAGACATATTGGGCGGACGCGGACCCTGCGGGCATCGTATTCTTCCCGCACTACTTCCGGCTGATGGAGCAGGCCGAAGAAGAACTCTTTCGCGCTGCCGGTGAGGATCGGCAACGTCTCCTTGTAGAAAATCGCATTTGGCTTCCGCGTGTGGAGGCTTTCGCCAAGTTTTCAAAACCCATCTGGTATGGAGAGGCGATCCGGGTGCGGTTGAATCCGCAATTCCAGGGGCTCAAGACGGTCAAGTACGATTTTGTTTTCCTTAATGATCGGACGAGCGAGAGCCTCGCAGCCGGCTACGTCACTGTGGTTTGCGTCGATACGGCGAATTTCAAGTCGACGCCGATTCCCGAGCGTATCCGAAGAATCATTGAGGGCACCATCGACAAAGAATAACGGCCAGATGGACACATTGCAGAAAAGCGAACTCCGGTTGTTTCGTAAGCTCTCGAGCCCGGAAAAAATTCAGAAGTACCTGGATGACTTGCCTTACAACAAGGAGAAAGAGGGTGAGACCTGTTACTCGCCACGCCTTGTTATCCGTCACAACACAGCGCACTGCTTCGAAGGCGCGGTATTCGCCGCGGCGGCGCTGCGCCTTATGGGCCGGCCTCCGCTGATCCTCGATCTGGAGGCGGTGCGTGACGTCGACCACGTGATTGCCGTTTATCGGACGAACGGCTGCTGGGGCGCGATCGGGAAATCGAATTACGCGGGCCTCCGTTTCCGTTCTCCGATCTATCGCACACTTCGCGAACTTGTGGTTTCCTACTTCGAACATTATTACAATCTGGATGGAGAGAAGACCCTCCGCGCCTATTCGCGTCCAGTCAACCTTGCGCGATTTGACCCGATCCACTGGATGACCTCAGAAGAACCGCTGTGGGCCATCCCCGAATATCTCGTCGATATCAAACACACTCCGATTTTTCATCCGACACGGCGTTGGTTCATGGACGAACGCCTCTACAAGGCGGGGCTGGTCGGTCGGGCGTAGCTCCTCTGCGAGGGCGCAACATGATTGACCCGGCGACGAGGGAACATTTTGAAATTGGACAAAGCGAAATCTCAAATCCGAAATTTCGAAATCTCAGGTTGGACTGTGGGTTCGCATAGTCCAATTTGCAATTTCGGATTTCGGATTTGAGATTCCACCGGTTCGTTCCCTTCTCGTTGTTCTGTTAGAATACCAGTCACAACGATGACCGAGGAGGACGCCGATATGGATCCCATCAGACGCAAAATACTGAGAACAGGCGTCGCGGCAACGGCGATGGCCGCAGCGCCGCGCGTGTTTGCTGGAGAGACTGGCCAAGCAGGAGCGGCCACGTCTTTCTATGAAAAGGGCCCGGTTCGCATCCACTATGAAGAGGCCGGTTCCGGCTTCCCGTTATTGCTCATTGCCGGCGGGGGATTGAACTCGACGATCGCCGGCTTGAGGAATCCTTTTAATGTGATCGAGGAATTCAAACGAGAGTACCGTTGCATAGCGGCGGACTTGCGCAACGCCAATTCCGGTCAGTCCTCCGGTCCGCTCGAGGTCGACCGGCCATGGGATACACACACCGACGATCAGCTTGATGTGCTGGATCATCTGGGCATCAATAAGTTCATGGTGATGGGCTTCTGCATCGGCGGCCCATTCATCTGGAACCTCTTGAAGCGCGCGCCTGATCGTGTTGTCGCGGCTGTGCTGGCGCAGCCGGTCGGATTCAGGCCGGAGATGCCCACCCTCCTCTACGACGGCAGCATGACCGGCTGGGGTCCCGAATTGGTCAAGCGCCGGCCCGAGATCACGATGGCAATGGTCGAGAAATATCTGACGAAGATGTACCGCACCAACCCCGATTTCGTCCTTACCGTGACGCGCGATTTCGTGCGCAATTGCCAGACGCCCGTACTGATCCTGCCGGACGATGTCCCGGCGCATCCGTATGCCGTCGCGATGGAGGCCGCGATGCTCGCGCCGAAGTCCGAAGTGAGCATGTACCCGTGGAAGGAACCCAAGGAGCGGATTCCCTTAGCGGTGCGCCAGATACGTTCGTTCCTCCGCGCGCATCGGCCTGCTTACGCCTAAACGGCGCCATGGAAATACCGCAGCCGCCTGATTCGGAGGCACGCTGGCCCGCGATGGCGGGCAGTATTGGCGGATCGAAACTGGCGGCCCAAACTGGGGCCACCAGTGCCATCGGGTGACTTGGGTCGGATGTTACAGGTCTTCTTACCCGCTTCAACTCACTGTGATACACAGACTTATTCCATCATGGGTAAGATGGGTAACAGGAACCTGCCCATCCTTGCCCACTACCCACGGAGGACTCTGCTCACTTAATACCGAAAAGGACCAGCCACACTGGCGCGACAATGAATCCTTCTCCTATCGAACGGGTTCACCCGACAGCCCTGTCGGTGCCCGCGCGGGGTCAGTGGAGTAACGGATGACGTAATCGGGTTTTGTGAAGTAATCATAGCGGCCCGCATTGGCTGAGACTGCCGTGGCATAAGCAGTATAGTCACCGCTGGAGACGGTAACCGTGAGGTTATATCCGGAAATCGAACCGACAAAACGGCCGTCGAGCAAACGTTGAGTGATCAGCGAGGGAATGTCGCCGTAGGAACCCTGATTGGAGGAGACATAGCTAACTTCCGATGTATTGAATGTTCTGAGTTCTGCGACGGCGGAAGATTCCTGCGCGGACTGCCGCGAGCGTAACAAGCTGGGGATAGCTATCGTTGCGATGATCAAAATGATCGCCACGACAATCATCAATTCCAGCAGTGAAAAACCTCGATCCTTTTTCATTCTTAAGCTCCTCGCGTATCAACCATCCAAATTTCAGCAACCTTCACCACAAAAGCTGTCCTGGCACGCTGTTGGCCATATAGCGTAGGCCTCAATTGCTGGACTTAGGTGCTCGCGTCACGGCTTAAATAACAAATTGTGTCAGAGGCATTGCGCAATAACGCCCCTCGATTCGCCCGATTAGTTCGCGAAACGCCGGTCGGCCGAAAGGTGAGTGAAGGTCCTTCGCGGCAACCTGATCACGGAGATGCTTTTGCATCCTTGGCGGCTGCGCAAGGGCTGCCCCGGCCGGTTACTTGTGCAAGAACTTTCGATACCGTGCCACATGCAACGAAGTCATTTGATCGAAGTCTTAATGCCGCTAGTTCACTGCGATTTTCCTCAGTAGATCAACATCACTGAGCATCTTTCCTGTCCCCAAAACCACGCATGACAACGGATTCTCCGCCAAGGTTACAGGCAATCCGGTCTCCTCACGGATTCGTTTGTCCAGGTTTTTGATAAGTGCTCCGCCGCCCGCGAGAACAATTCCGCGATCAGCGAGGTCGGCCGTGAGCTCGGGGGGCGTGTGCTCCAGCACGACACGTATGGAATTGATGATGATTTTGATACATTCGTTGAGTGCCTCCCGAATCTCCTCATCGGAAACGATGACACTTTTCGGAATGCCCTCCATCAGGTCGCGGCCCTTGATCTCCATCGTCCGTGGCGAATCCAGAACATATGCGGATCCGATCTCGATTTTGATTTGCTCGGCCGTTCGTTCCCCGATCAGGAGGTTGTATTTGCGTTTGATGTACTGGGTAATCGCTTCATCCATCTCGTTGCCGGCAACTTTATCGGATCGGCTGTGAACAATTCCGGATAACGAGATCACAGCGATTTCAGTAGTACCGCCGCCGATATCGACGATCATATTTCCCGAAGGTTCTGTGACCGGCAACCCCGCACCGATGGCCGCCGCCATCGCCTGCTCGATAAGGTGAGCTTCGCTGGCCTTCGCGCGGTAGGCAGAATCCTGAACAGCTCTTCTTTCAACTTGCGTGATGCTCGAGGGAACGCCAATCACAATCCTCGGATGCACCAGGACTTTGCGGCTGTGGGCTTTTTGGACGAAATACCTCAGCATTTTTTCCGTCGCGGTGAAGTCGGCAATGACGCCGTCCTTCATGGGCTTTATCGCTACAATATTGCCCGGCGCCCGGCCGAGCATGTCCCTGGCCTCCTTACCGACGGCTTCAACCTGATTTGTAGCCTTGTTGATGGCGACGATCGAGGGTTCATTGACGACGATGCCGCGACCTTTGGCATAGACCAGAGTATTTGCCGTACCCAAGTCAATCGCCAGCTCGTTGGAGAATAAACTGAACCGCGGCCGAAAGTTCATGTACCTTCGTACTCTGAGTTGGCCACGCCTGATTGATTCTGCGTGCGGCTTCCGCCCATGTTTGATTCCTTTTACGTACTCAGGCAAACGGGTTACCAACTCGGAAACCGCAGTAAGAACGCGCATTCCTGTGACCGCACATTCTGGTTTTAGTTACGAAATGCTTCCAAACAGGAACTACAGGCGTCAGTGCAGGTGGCTCCGGCCATATAGGGAGATGGCGAGCACTTTTTCAGAGGCGGAACTTGGGTGGGGCATTGGGATTGCCACGGCAGCCGGACTGACTTTTGGTGTTTGCCAGCTGTCCTGGCTGGAATCCGAGCGCAGCCTCTCCTACGCCGGTAATCTTGCCGCAGTCGAGAATGTACGATTATTCGATAGACCTCGGACCGCTGCATCCTTATATATAAAGATGTGCGGACAGTGAATACACGGTGGGCTTTAGGTCTCGGCTTTGGCGGGCTCCTGTATATGACAACACCGGCATCGGCGGCGCAGCGGGCTGCCAGCTTTCGGCTGGAGGAGGCGACCATCGGCCAGGTCCAGCAAGCCATTCGGTCGCGCCAGATAACGACCGTCGCGCTCGTCGAACAATACCTGCAGCGCATCAGGGCGTACAACGGCACGTGCGTCAACGAGCCTGACGGGATTCTCGGTGTAATCTCGACGATCCCGCACGCACGGCAGATCAACGCTCTATCGACGCTTGATCTGCGGCCTGCCACGCGCGCGAAATGGAGCTTCGATCGACGCAAGGCGCGCAGCCTCACCGATCCGAAGGACGACTCGCCGGATATGCCCGACGCGCTCGAAGTTGCGGCGGCGCAGGATCGGGCGTTCGCGCGCACGGGACGTCTCGCCGGTCCGCTGCACGGCGCCGTGATGGCGATCAAAGACCAGTACGACACATTCGATATGCGCACGACATCGGGCGGCGATGCCGACTACGCAAACGATCGTCCGCCGGCTGATGCGACGTTCGTGAAGCGGTTGCGGCTCAACGCAGGCGGCATCGGTCCATCGGGCGAAGGCAAGTTCGAGATCAACCGCTACCTGCGCGAGCGCGGCGACAGCAACATCAGGAGCAATGCCGACCTGATCGCGAAATCGCGCTTCTACACCGACTCGAACTTCCCCGACCGCAAGCAGGCGCGCGAGCGCGACGAGGGCGCCACCGTGCTCGACACCTCCGTAAGGCTGCAGGGCCGCTTCGCTATGCAGACAATGCTGCTCCAGTGCATGCAGGATCAGAGACTCGACGCGCTGGTGTCGCCGATGTCGACAGTGCCGCCGCGCAAGCTTACGTCACCCCGCGAGCCGGCGGTCAACGGCCGCACCGCCGATCGGCTGGTCACTCATAGGCCAGCAGGGGTTTCCAGCAATTACGGTGCCTGCCGGTCCGCTCAGACAGGCGGCTGCGGCACTAGGAAGTGAATGAGTCCATAGGCAGCGATCGCGAACTCGATGACCAGCGCGGCGAGCATGCGCCGGCGAAGGTCGCGGGCTGGTGCGAGCGCGGCGAACAGCGCGAAGCTTAGGATCCACAGTGGCGAGCCCAGCATTTGCACGATACTCAGCAGGCCTACAAAAAGGAGGAGGGGCAGGCGATCGCGATCCGTCAGCCCGGTTGTGGCGGTCGCGAGAACGGCGGCCAGCCCAACGATCGCGAAGATGAGACCTGCGCTCGAGAAAGCAGACCAGAACCTACGGTTGGGCCGCAAAAACCACAGGGCCAGTCCCGTTGGCACAAGCGACGCCAGGACGAACTCGGCGCTGCCGTACATCAACTCGCCTCCCGCGATCATACCGCCCATCGTCTGGTTGTCCTCGGGGGAAAACTGCCGGTCGTATAGCGCAGTCATGAAGAAACTTGTGACAAACGCCAGCACGTAGCCGGCGAGCACGATTCCCAGCTTGATCCAGCGATTCATACCGCGCCTCCACACGCGCGTGCGTAAGGATACGGCGCGGCCATTGATCGGGTACGAGAAATTCAAAGCGCCAAGCCCGGAGAACACGGCGGGCTACTACGGACTTCGAGCTTCTGTGAAACGTCCGTTTCTCGCGATTTCAGACCCAAATCACTGCAATCAAATCTTTCATGTAAGTGAACCAATAGTGACGATCTGAGTTTCAAGCGGAGTGATTGTAGGGATGAGATTCCGCAGAATCAAATCGGTCCTTTTCATTTAAGTCCAATAAAAACAAATATTTAAAGGCTGTGCAAAAGCTGTGAAAACAGCTGCGGAAAATCTGTGAATTAAAAAGCGCGTCACTTCTTACTAGAACTGCGATCGAGGTAGGCCGGGTATCTTCCATTAGCCGACCTGTGGAAAACCGTTTGCAAAAAATGTGGAAATCACTTCACCTCTGATTCTCATATAGCAACTTCCGAAAATTTTTTAGGATCGAACTTAGCAACTGTAGCGGCCGTCCGCGAAGCGCAAGCGCGATAGCGCCCAGCCTCGCACCCGGCCGCATTGGCTACTAGCTGAGTTCGACGAAATGGGGGATGCCGTTCAAGATCATCCGGAGCGTGAGCGCGGCAAAGGACAGCAGGACGAAGACAAAGTAAGCAGGTTGTTGGCGGGTGAGCTGCAGTGTGTAGAAGCGGCCTTTCTCGATAGTATTGATTTCCTCGAGCGCTTGCGTGAGGTGACCGGGATTGCGAGCATCAAAGAATTTTCCACCGGTCGTGGGGATCGCCTCGGCGATCTGCTGTGAGGACCCGGGTTCCAGTGCGACGCCGATAAAGTAGATACGCGTGCCTTCCTGCCGCGCTCTTTCGATTTCCTCCAGAGGGTCCCGGCCGTAATTGTTTTCTCCATCGCTGAAGAGAACGATGACCTGGCCTCTGGCTCGCTGACCGCGCTCCCTGCCGAATGCGAAAAAGGACTGGGCAGTGGCAAGGCCTTCGCCTATGGCCGTGTATCCCTCGTTCACAAGCGTCTGCACATTCACGAGCTTCAGGTATGAGAGCAGACTGTCATGATCAAACGTCGCCGGCGACACCAGATACGAATTGTTCGAAAACACGACCAACCCAAGGGCGTCACCCGGACGGCGTTTGATGAACTCGGTGGTGCTTGCTTTAACAGCGTCCATTCTCGTGCTCTTCCCCAGCGGTTTTTCCATACTCTGGGAGAGGTCCAGCACGATCATGATCCGCAGCCCGCCGCGCTCGATACGATTTAATACGAAGGGATAGACGGGGCCGAGCAAGCCGACGAGCAGGAAAACAACGGCAGCGCCCTCCAGGATCGTGGGCAAGCGAAGGACCGGATTGGGCCTGCCGATCTCCGTCCGAAACTGCTCGACGAGAGGGTGTCCCCAATAATGGCGCCGCCAGAAGCGTACCGTCACGGCCATAAGCAGCAGAGGAATGGCCAAATATATCCATTGGGGATGCTGAAAAGTCATTGCCTGCTATCTCGCGGCTTTCAAAATTTCTTGCATGTCGTGAGCGATGCTTCGGGCGACATCGGTATCGGCCGGCAGACCATCTTGCGCGTAGCGTAATCTCTCGCACACCTCCAGGACTTTGGCGACTTTTTGAGTAAGATCCGGTTTTGCTCCCAGCCGCCGCATCTCGTCCTGCATTTCCTCGGGCGTCAGACCCATCGTGGAAGTGTCGAGATAGTAGCCCATGTACTCTTTCAGGCTCTGCGAGGAATGGTCGTAGAACATCGAGCAACTCTTTCGATCCGTGAACTCCAAAGGAATGCCACTCACCCATCGTGCCCGCACGGCTTCCATCGCTTTATGCCGATCCGGACCTTTGCGGGCTTTCATTCTGCGGACAAACAACACCGCTTCCCGGCCCAAGCCAACAAGCAGGAGTGCGCCGCAAATCCCTGCGACGGCGGCAAAGATCCAACGGTTGTGATTCCATGAGTTCAACGTCACGCCGTCGCGAATGTCTTCGGGCTCGGACGGCAATGTGCTGCGGATTCCGATGACCGGGCCTGGAACGGAGAGGCTCTCGGCTGCCGCCTGCTCCGCAACGGCGCTTCTGTCGCTTTTTCGAAAATAATACAAAGTGAATTGCGGAATTTGCGTGCTGGTCTGTCCAGTCACGAAATTGGCGAGCGTCATGTCGACAAACAATTTGCGGCCGGAGTTCTTCTGAACGATCAGGTTCTTGCCCACATCGATCACCTGGAAGGGATCCATGTTCACGGTCTCTTTGGTCAGGTTGTCGAGCACGAATTCGTAATCGGAGGGGTACTCCACGATGATCAAGTAATGGAATTGGTCGCCGGGCCAGACGGCCGTACGATCCAGACGCGTCGTGACCGTCATGTTTGACGACGGCAGAACAAGTTCCTGAGACGGTTTCTTCTGTCCCCACGCCCGCTCGCTGCCTACTTCGCTGCCTACTATGAATGCCAGACAGATCAAGATTTCTTTCAGGAAGATTTTGGGCCGAGTATATTCCCCTCCTCTGCGAGGAGGGGAATATAAGGCTTGCCTGTTCCTCATACCTTCTTCCGCCTTTCGAACAGCGTCATCAGCGGATCTATGAACGCTTCGCCGACCTTCAAAAACAGACAGTCCATCCCGAGCGAATAAAACAGATCGCGCAGTTCTGTCGTGCGTTTCTCCACCAAAGCGTCAAATGTGTTTCGCTGAGAGGACGAAAGGCTGAATAACATTTCCCCACGTCCTTCCGCCGAGCGGAAGCGAAGGAGGCCTCTTCCTGCGGGCAGGTGGCTTTCCAGTTGATCCACGAAAACGATTGGCACCACGTCATGTTTTTGCGCCAGCACCTTCAGATCGGGCAAATCAGCGAGTTGATTCATGTTCGGGTCAGTGATGAAATCGGAAAGCAGAAACACGATAGACATGCTCCGAAGCTGGCTTCGCAGGAAACGCAAGGCGAGCTCCCAGTTGGTTCCCGACTGGGCCGGCTTCAAATTATAGAGCTGCTCGATCGTACGCCATACGTGCGCGCGGCCCTTGCGAGGCGGTTCGTAGGCTTCGATGGACTCGCTGAAAGCCAGGATCCCAAACTTGCAGCTATCGCTCACGGCGGAAAACCCAAGAGTGGCGCCGACCTGCATGACCTGCAGGTTCTTGGAATGTTTCGCGGTCGAGAAATGCATGGACCGCGAAACATCCACCACCAGAAAGACGGATACTTCGCGCTCCTCAAAATGGCGCTTGAGGTAGATTTCCTGCATGCGCGCCGAAACGTTCCAGTCGATACGCCGGAAATCTTCGCCCACCTCGTACTTGCGGTGGGACTCGAATTCATAGCCGAACCCCTTTAACGGACTCCGGCTCTGGCCCAGTCGCAGGCTTCGAATCCGGCGGCCCACATTGATTTCCAGGTATCGAAGCTCTTCGGTTAATTCAGGAGCCAGTGCCATCGTACCTCTTAAGGAATCGGAGTATGTCGCAGGACTTCGGCAATGATTTCGTCCGATGCCACGTTTTCGACTTCGGCCCGAATGGTGCGAACGATTCGGTGATGCAGCACATCCGTTGCGATGTACTTCACGTCCGAAGGCAAAACAAAATCACGGCCGCGAAAGAAGGCTACGGCACGGCTCATCGCCAGCAGATGATTGTAAGAACGCGGGGATGCTCCATGCATCACCATCTCCTTCACGATCGGCAGCGCATCCGGCCGCGTGTTCCGGGTGTTTTGGCCGATGGCGACAATGTAACGGCGGATCTTCTCATCAACATACACGTCGCCTGCCATTTGACGTATCCAAAGCACGGCCTGCGGGTCCGCCACCGATTCGATCCGGGTTTTCTCCAGACTTGCCGACAGCATCTGGTATTCGCTTTCCGGCGACGGATAATGCACGCGGACCATCATGCAAAAGCGATCGAGCTGGGCTTCGGGCAGCGAAAACACGCCTTCCTGCTCCACGGGGTTTTGAGTGGCGAGGACCCAGAATGGATCTTCCAGACCGTACGTCGTCTCGCCGATCGTTACCTGCCGCTCTTGCATCGCCTCCAGCAGCGCACTCTGAGTCTTTTGGGGAGCACGGTTGATTTCATCAGCCAAAATGATATTTGCGAAGATCGGACCTTTTTCCGTCCGGAATTCTCCTGTCTTGCTGTCGAAGATTTTTGTTCCCAGGATATCGGCGGGAAGCATATCGGGGGTGAACTGAATACGCTGGAACCTGGCATTGATAGTATTCGCGATGGCCGACACCAGCAGCGTTTTTGCAAGTCCGGGCACGCCTTCCAACAAAATGTGTCCGGATCCCGCTTTCTCCTCGTCACCTTTTTTGAACGAGTAGGGGATGCGGCCGAACAGCGCGATCAAGATACGCCGTATCAGGTCGTCCTGGCCGATGATCACCTTGTGGATCTGCTCCTCGATCCGGGTGATGATCTCCCGCGCCTCCTCCTTCGTTTTCATCCGTGCGCGCATACTATAAAAAGACGCCCGCCAGCAGGCAGCCGAATGCCGCCGTCAGGAAATACATGTAGAGATCTTTGCGGACCGCGTTCGATTGAAATCCGGACACGGGCCGGGTATTAAACAGAATCTCCTCCATAGCCTCATCGACCTGTTTGTCGCTCTCACCCCGAAAAAATCGGCCGCCGGTTCTTTCAGAGATGTCCCGCATGGTCTTCATTTCAGCACGGCTGACGAGCCGCGTTCCTCCATCGCGCTCGAGGTATTTCACGACGTGTCCGTTCAAGCCTCCCGCCATTTCCAGGGGCACATACGATCCGGTGGCGCTGCCTAGCCCGATGGCGTAAATTTTGATTTCCGATTTGATTACTTCAGCCAGGGGCTTCTCGACGTCGTTTGCCTTATCATCGCCGTCGGAGAGAAGAAGGAACACGACGCGGCGTCTCCGTGCGCCTTGCGGATCCCCCTGCTGTTCGGTAGCGACGAGCCGCATAGCGTTCGTCAGCACCGAGCCGACATTGGTGCCCGGTTGCGGCGTCTCCTCCTGGTTGAGGTAATCGAAGTAAAGAAGGATGTTTTGCGGATCGCTGGTCATATAAGACAACACAACGCTGGTCCAATTGAACGCGATCAGGCCATAGCGATCCTGGGCCTGCTTCAGGTAAATGAACCGCTGAATGATTCTTTCGGCGCGGCCTAGCCGGCTGGGGTCCATGTCGCGCGCATACATCGATGGAGATGTATCCAGCAAGAACACCAAATCGGTGGGTGTTGGGACAGCATGGAGCTCTCGAACAAGAGCTCTGGGGTAAGCGAGACCCAGCGCCATCAAGGCAAGAGCGGCCACGAAAAGGAATCCCCGCAGCCACGGTTTGCCTGACCACGAAATTCGCGAAATGGACTGGAGATTGCTAATGTTTCCGAAACGCAACCGCATGCGGCGCTGGTGCCACAGGCCTATTCCCCATAGCAGGACCACAACCGGGATCACCAGCAACAGCCAGAGATATTCTTGTCTTGCGAATTCCATAACGAGGTCCAGGGCGGGAGTTTCAGGGCGATAAGTCGGCCGGAAGCGCTGGCGGCCGCTGCTGTTCGACGCGAACGTTCTCCATCAGGATTTTAATCTTTCCCTGCTGATCATGATTCATGAGGTTCCGAACGAAATTAACGTACTCGAAATCATACTTGGCGTCCCAGTCATTCGGGTTGAACCGCAACGAATCGCGCAGGCTGTCTTCGGCTGCGTGAAGAGCCTCTTCCAACAACCGTGAGTCCTTCTTGATCGATTCCCGATAATTTTTCATCGCCCTGCGAAAGGCGATTTCGCCTTTCAGGAGCAGAAATCTGCCGTCATTGTTCGAACCGCCACCGATTTCGGACTCGCGGTTGATTCGATCCATTGCGTCGTCGTATCGTCCAAGCGCGTAGAGAAGCCGCGCCTGGTTCAAGATCAGATTCCGGCGGTCTTTGGCGGGTATCAGTCGCAACGCCACCATGGATTCCAAACGACGTTGGATTTTTTCATATCGGGCAAGCGCAGCTTCAGGATCGCCCTGACCGTACTCTATCGCAGCCTGATCCATTTCTCGCAACAGCGAGTGGTAGGTGAGTCCGATGAGCGTGACAATCAGCAGCACAGCGGCTGCAACAATCTTGATCAACATAGGGCTGGTGCGCGCAATATTAAAACCTGGATGAACGGAAACCAAGGCATTTTATCTAGAAGAGACATTCCCCTCCTCGCAGAGGAGGGGAATGTTTGGGCTCGCCGCCCTCGTTGGTGATATATTTCGCGCCAAGATAGAAGAAGCTTACCAAAAAAGGAGACCGGGAGATGGCCCATGTAATTCGAGCATGGCGTACCTTGCGAGCGATTCGGTTCCTTGTGTTGACGGCGGTACTCGCGACGACGACACACGTTATTGTGTCGTGGAGTGCCGGCGCGGTTCAGAATGGAGCTGTCCGGCAAACAACAGTTATCGGTGGTGAGCGGCTCGTTTCCGTCGAACCGCTGGCCGAGGACGGGGAGCTATGTGTTCCGGAGCCGGTTGGAGTTGATAGGCAGCTTATTGCGTCGCTGGTGCCACAGCAGTCCGGATCGGCTGGAGTGGCAACGTCTTCGACTCCTTCCCGGCCGAGCGAAGCTCTACGGTCGGAGGTGGCGAAAAGAAAACCCGCGGGCACAATCAGAGATCCCCGAAACGCATTCGCCAGCCTGGTCGTGGATCCTACCCGCAACGAAGTGGTCTTCGCAGAGGAGAATAATTTCAGCGTTCTCGTCTACGACCGGCTGGAGAATACGCCTCCTCGGGCAGCGCTAAGCGAGCCAAAACGCATCATTCAAGGCGAGAACACGTATCTGGAATTCGCTTGCGGAGTCTATGTGGACCCGCCTACAGGCGATGTTTACGTTATAAACAATGACACGTTGAATTGGATGACGGTGTGGGACCGCAACGCCCGGGGCAATGTGAAGCCCACCAGGAAACTCCACACCCCGATGGCGACGTTTGGGATTGCCGCGGATGAGGAAAATCAGGAATTGTTACTGACCGTCCAGGACGACCACGCAGTGGTGACCTTTAAGAAAAACGCGAAAGAGTTGGAAGCTCCGGTGCGGCTGCTGCAGGGACCTAAGACGCGGATGGCGGATCCACACGGCATCGCGGTCGATCCTAAAACCGGCTTGATTTACGTTACCAATTGGGGAACGGTGAATGAGAGGCAGGCTGGTGGGCCGCCCCGGTTCGGGCATGCCCTTTGGCCAATCGGGCGCAACAACAACATTCCGGGTTCCGGCAGATTCGAACCTCCCTCCATCACGGTGTATCGTAAGGACGCGAGCGGCGACGTGGCGCCTCTCCGTGTGATTCAGGGGCCGAAAACCGGATTGGATTGGCCGACGTCCATTGCCGTGCATCCGGATCGCGGGGAGGTATTTGTCGCCAACGATACAGCCGATACCGTCACCGTTTACCGTACTACGGATAATGGCGACGTTGCGCCCATGCGGGTACTCAAAGGACCCAAAAGCATGATCAAGAACCCTACGGGTGTGGCTCTTGATCTGGTGAATAACGAATTGTGGGTCGCGAATTTCGGCAGCCACTCCGCGACCGTCTATCCGGTGGATGCGGCAGGTGATCCCGTTCCTAAGCGCGTGATACGCAGCGGCCGCCCTGAGGAGCCTGCGCCGATGCTCGGTAACCCGCACACCATGGCCTACGATTCCAAACGAGACGAGCTTCTCGTCTCAAACTGAGTGGCCCATCCGCAGATTGCGGCATTCGCCAGGTTGGCGAATGGTGGTGCAAAGCCGACGAGAGCAA